>ERZ808266.101-NODE-101-length-35320-cov-4.324259_pt1 | contig 35320 bp, 31 predicted proteins | sample MGYA00521278_ERZ808266 | MGnify/ENA primary metagenome ERZ808266 (study PRJEB31516, sample SAMN03275591) | gut metagenome | biome: mammalia-associated habitat; material: feces | host: Papio cynocephalus | place: Kenya | collected 2012-08-02 ... | reverse complement strand
CCGTTCTTTTCGTCGTCATTGTTGCGGTATCTTATGTTGTAGGTGCCGACGAAGATGGATTGTGCGCTCATTGCCACGGCGAAGAGTAGGCACATGGATGACAAAAACAGTTTTTTCATGGTTGTTTTGGTTTTCTTATGATTGCTCGTTTCGTTATTCAGTTGTAATGAAAGTATGAATGCCTCGTGTTTAGTTATTATCTTGTGAAGTATCTCTTGTCCTCGACACCACGAACCGCCTAAGCTCAATGATGTCTTTCTGTGGCGCGGTGTAGTGCTCGCGTGCCCATTTTGCGATAATCTCATTTGCCTTTTCCAATTCCGCTTCGTCATGGCTCTCATAATAAAACAGCAGGTGCGACATTGGCAGGAGAAGGTTGTTTGTCTTTAGTCTTGGCAACACTCCAGCAAGCTCCGAGCGGTATTTTTCCGTGTCCTCACCCAAGGCGAGCAGCGCGACGTAGAACGCGAAGTGGAAACGAGCCTTGTCGTTGGGAAGGAAAGTCTTACAGGTCTTCAGCGATTCCATTGTTTGTCTTATCTCGCTTAGTATGATATCGCGACTTCCGGCCTTTCCGAGACCTTTGCCCATGAGCAAGCCCATGGCCATCCTCGTGAGAATCTGCGTGTCCTTGTCCACGTCGGTCGATTTTTTCACGGTTGAGGCTATTGGCTTGATATATTGCGGTCTTATGCTTACCGCGGCGATAGCCACGCCTGGCAAGCTGACCACGAGAAACTGACCCTTCTTGCCTGGCAAGCGTTGCACTATGCCTGTGATGCCCTCGAAAGGCCCATCCATGATTTTCACCTCACTGCCTTTGGCAATTTTGAGTTCCTCTGGCTTGAAATATGTTAGTCGCGCGCCTTCCACGTCGTTTACTTTCTGGAAGTTGAGCATATCATTGTCGCGCACCTGCACGTATCTCACCGTCCCGTCTTTCATGGTGTGCCGCTTCAAGAAGAAGTAGCTTTTCAGCCTGCTTGTGTCTTTGAAGTTGTCGAGGTCTTTCCGCGAGCCCCTCGCAAACACGAGACCGGCTATGGCAGGCTGCAACACTCGTGTCTTCCTGCCAAGCCTGTCGCGCAAGCAATAGCGCATTGGAATATATGTTTGGAAGCCATGCGCTGAAAGTTCGTCCTGGACCTCCATCTCTTTCCTGTAGCTCACGGCAAAGACATACCATCTCTCAATTGCATTGTCGGCAAGTCTTTGTGATGAGGCGTTTATGGGCATTATATCCAATTCGTGCAAGTCTTTATTTCATTAGGCAGTCGCTCCTCGACGTGCCCACGCAGCTGTTTGGCATCTGTATGTGCAGCATGGCGCAGATGGTTGGGGCGATGTCGGTTACGTGTACCTCTGCCGATGTCTGTCCGTGTGGCACGTTCCATCCATAGAGTACGAATGGTATGTGTGTGTCGTAAGGGTTCCACTCTTGGTGGGTCGTGCCAATATACTTGTCGGAGCCGCTAACGTTCTCCCAGCCAGCTTTCGGCACAATGAACACCTCGCCGCTTCTTCCGCGTCGGTATCCGTTGACAATCATCTCGCGTATGGGTTGCGGCACGGTGGTCGTGAGCGCTTTCTCACAGTCTACGGCATATAGGATGCTATCGTTTTGCAGCAGTTTAGAGCAAACGGCAGCCTTGACATCGCTAATGGACTTGCCGGCTTTCGCGGCACCGTCCTCGTTGATGTAGACCCAACCGTCGCTCACCCTCTTTATCACGGGCGAGAAGCCGAGCTCACGCTCCAGTTGGGCCTCGTAGGGCTTTAGCGTGTTGCGGAAGTCCAAGCCTCCCGCCGGAATGTGGTGAGCCTTGAGGAAGTTGTGGTTGTGAGAGCCGCCGTGGTCTGCAGAGAGGAACATCAGCCATTGCCCCTTGCCCACCTTCTCGTCGAGCGTCTTGATAAACTGCGCGAGTTGGTTGTCGAGCTCCATGTACACGTCGTGGTTCTCTTTGCCGCGTGTGCCGTAGACGTGGCCTATGGCATCGGTCGACGACACGCTGATGGCGAGCAGGTCGGTGATGGAGTCTTGCCCGAGCTTCTCGTTCTCAAGAGCTGCCTCCGCCATCTGGAACGTCTTTGTGACACCCATTACCGATGTCTTGACATCTGTCTTGGGTTTGGTGCCAATCTTCTTGTTTTCTTCCTTAACCCATCTTGGCAACTCGTTCATATAATAGGTAGACGTGATGAAATGCCCGGCAGACGTGTCCCACCAGTAGGCGGCGTCGGCACCGTGGCCGGCAGGCATTATGGCGGCGCGGTCTTTCAATGCCACGCCAATGACCTTGCCGTTGAAGTTGGTGGCTATCTTGAGCATGTCGCCAAGGCCAGTGGCCAAGAGGTTGCGAGGAGACATCATGCCCTCCTTGCTGTCAGACCCCACGCTTTTCACGTCGGGGTCATCGCAGCAGTATATCCACTTGTCGTGGAGCTGGAAGTTGTTCGACACGATGCCTGTCAACGCTGGCACACTGCCAGTGTATATGCTGGAGTGCCCCACGGCGGTCACGGCCGGGAGATAGTTGATGAGCGTGTTCTCGAAGCTGAAGCCATGGTCCACGAGGGTGCGCAGGCCGTCCTTACGATACTGGTCGTAATAATAATAGAGGTAGTCCCAGCGCATCTGGTCCACCACGAGGCCAACAACGAGCTTTGGTCTGTTTATCTGGCCGAAAACGCCAATAACGGCGAGAAGGCACAATACTACTGTCAGTTTACGTTTCATTGTTAAAAAGTCTTTGTTGTTTTACTTTTTGCAAAGATACTCGTTTTTGCTTAGATACACAATTATTTGTCGTTTCAAAACGATTAAATGGTATTGTTTTGGGCTGCTCAATGAAAGCGTGTGTGAGGACTTGAGGTTTCGGACTTGTGTCTTATTGATTTCTGTAATGATTGGGCTATGTTGATTCGTGTGGAGAATGAGGAATAGTGAAGCAAGGGAGTTTTGCCACACTCCTGTCTGCTGTCAGAGAACATAGCATTAATCTTGATGCTTATTTGAGAAAGGACGATGTTATTCCGTGGATTTTGCGTACTTTTGCAGGTATAATACACTTTTCTCATTAATAAGCACACAACAGTTTATGTATAGGTACATAGAAGCAAGCTACAAGCTTTTCGTTGATAATAGTGACGGACTCCAACTGGTTGAGAAAACCACAGAGGGTAATCCTGTGAAATTCTACACTGGCCTTGGAATGGCTCTCGACGCTTTCGAGAAAAATATCGCGCAATATGGAGATGGCGAAAGCTTCGAGTTCACGATTGGCAAGGACGATGCCTATGGCGATCGCCGCGACAACCTGGTCATTGACATAGCCAAGGACCATTTCATGAAAGACGGCGTGTTCGACTCGGCCAACGTGCATGATGATGCCATCATCCCGTTGGTCGATGAGGCTGGCAACCGTTTTGTTGGTCGCGTGGTAAGCGTGGGCGACGAGAACGTGCGTGTAGACCTCAACCATCCTTTGGCTGGCAAGGACATCACGTTCAGCGGCAAGATTCTCGTGAATCGCGAGGCCACTGAAGAAGAGATAGAGAAGCTGAAGGCGGCCAAACATTCTCATCATTGCTGTGGCGGACACTGCCACCATGATGGCAAAGGCGAGCACGAATGCTGCTGCGGTCACGACGGTGACAGCGAGCATGAATGCCATTGCCACAACTAATTATCGCTTTGCAGGGGCTGGTCTTGTGCCGGCCCACGAATGCTGGTCTTGTGCTGGCTTCACAAGACTTATTCGAATCTGTCCTCGTAAGAATCGTCTGCATCACCCAAGCACAGCAAGACGACAATTACTATCAAGGGTGTTCCTATCAGACTGATGAATATCCATATTACCGCGTTGCGGTGCCTTCTTTTGGCCATTATGGCCACCACCCCATACATTCCTACATATATAACTATGATAAGGATGAAGCCAAATATTATCAATCCCGCTACCCATTTGGCTTCATTGGAAGCTCCATTTGCTGATGCGGAATCGTAGATGGAGGAAGTGTCTGACGCCTCTTCCTCGGTTGTGTTTATCTCGGCCGTATTATATCCTGTCAGCTTGAACCTTATTTTGAACCTGTGTGGCATGCCAGGCCTGGCTTCTGAGCGAAAATATGAATAGCCCCTGCCGTGCTCATAGGCGGTGATATTCACTTTCTTTGTCATTCCCGGGGCAATCTCAACTTCGGAAGAATAATCCTCATAGTCAAGAGCGTTCCCTTTCATGTCGAGATATGTGATACGGAAAGAGACATTGTGGATGTCCTCTTCTGTGTTGTTCTTCAATGCCAGTGCTCCCGTATCGTCAAGCCATCCTTGTTCGTATGAGACCATGGTTACAGCGTTGAGCGTGTCTCTCGACGTGGCCGACACGCTCAATGTCAGTGTCAGCATGAGCAGTAGCAAAATTTTCCTCATATTGTCTTTTATTAGATTTGAATATATGTAAATACCCCTTTGACCAAGGTCGTGGGGCTATGATAAACAAGAGAGAGGGCTTTACGCTAAGTAAAACCCTCTCTCTTGCATCTTGTAGTGACTCCGCTGGGATTCAAACCCGGAACCTTCTGATCCGTAGTCAGATGCTCTATTCAGTTGAGCTACGGAGCCAAACCATTAAGATTTAATTGCCTCGAAAATTAGTGACTCCGCTGGGATTCAAACCCGGAACCTTCTGATCCGTAGTCAGATGCTCTATTCAGTTGAGCTACGGAGCCATATTTCTTTAAGCGTGTGCAAAGGTACTGCTAAAAATCGGAAGCTCCAAACGTTTTCGAGTTTTTTTTACCAAAAGTGGCGAATTTCTTAAAACTTTCGTGATATTCGTATATTTCCTTTGTTTTTATGCAAAAACGCGATAGGCTGTACGTCATTTGCTTTGCCTCTTCCCCATCTTGATTAGCAGTAGTCCGATGCCGACCCACGCCAGTTCCCTGAGCCTCACGATGAGAGCCACGAAGATGCCAGCCGATGCAGACAGTCCGAGCGATGCCGACGACATGAGGAAGCCACCCTCGCGGCCGCCGAGTTGCAAGGGGATGAAGAACAACAGGTTGGCGAAAAGCGAAGTGAAGGCAAGGATGAGAATGCAGTCGAGATAACTTGGCGATGGCATGAGCACCAGCAAGATGAAATAGATTTCCAGTGCCGACGCCATGCGGCAGGCGAGTTCTAAAAGCACTGATGCCACGAAGAACACCCTGTTTTGTCGGTGCAGCGCGGCTATCTGGCTGTCGATGGTGTCGAGTTGTTGCCTATGCCTTTCCACGAAAGCCTCTGCCCAATGTCTCACGAAAGGTATGAAACGCAAGAAGGCCATTAGCCTGTTTGCCATGCCCTTGCGATAGCCCGACATGAAAAACATGATGCCGAGCACGCAAAACACTCCCGTGGCGGCGGCGAGTGGCCACAATGCCACGCCTACGTGGTGGATGGCGAATAGCAAGGCAAGGGAAAGCAACCAGAACCAGAAGTGGCTGAAGATGTGGGTCATGGCGTAGAGTATGACCGACGATGACGCGCGCTCCACGCCAACCTTGGGCGATAGTGCCATTATGCGGTATGGCTCACCGCCCATCAATCCACCAGGCGTGGCATAGTTGAGTGCGAATCCTGACACCGTGACCTTGTAAAGCCACGCGAAGGAAACTGACCTCTTGGTCTCTAAGGCAGTAGGGTTAGAGCCTCTCATCGAAGCCTGGCAAACGCCTTTGATGATGAGATACCAAGACGCGGTGTTGAGCGCGTAGAGGACAGCCCACAGCAGCATGACGGCAATGAACCAATAGCCTGCGTGCCTTAGACCTTGCCACACTTGCGCAAAGTCGAGCTGCGTCACCATCGCGGCGAGTACAATGGCCCCGAAAGCGAAAAATGCGTTTTGGTATTTCTTCTTCATATTAGCTTGTGTTTTTTTGCTGAAATTGTGCCGACTGGCAAAAAAAACAGGCGGCAGCAATGCTGTCGCCCGGGGCTTATTCTTGTGCCGGCTCGGTACTGCTGGTTGCCGTGGCGTCGGCATTGGTATTGGTATTGGGTTGGCTGTTCTCCTTTTGGTCTTTGTCGCCGTCCTTGCGGAATGAGTGCTTCTTGGGAATTGCGAAACGCACCTTCTCGCTGTCGTCCTTGCGCTCCTTATAGATTTTCTGCAATGGGTTGGCGTAAGGCGCGTCGAAGTCGTGTCGTGCCCTGAAACCGTCAATGGCGAGATATATTGCGTTGCGCATGGCCGTGGCGTCGGCCTTTCCTTGGCCAGCTATGTCGTAGCGTGGCGACATGTCGGGCGAGGTGCTGATGATGGGCAGGCCAGCGAGGTAGTGTACGTTTCCGTCGGGGTATAAAGCCTTCATCGGTGCGAGCCCTTGATCCCAGTACATTGACACCACGGCATCGAAAGCGGTGAAATCGCCGTCGCCAAAGAACTTCTCGCTTTGGTATGGGCCGAATACGCACACGCCAGCGTCTGCCAGCTTCTGTATCGCGGGCATCACCATTTCCTGTTCCTCCTTCTCGGGATGCACGTCGGTGTCGTTGGGGTTTAGGGCCAGCACGGCTATGCGAGGGTTCTCTATCGAGAAGTCGCGGCGCAAGGTGGCGTATAGTTGTGCCACGGTGTTGATTATTCCCTCTTCGGTTATGGCTGCTGGCACGTTGCGCAGGGCGATGTCGCCAGTCATCGACGCCAATCTCATGTTCTCGCCCATGAGCACGTCGAGCCCCTTTTTCTCACTCGCGAGGCAAATCTCTATGAAGCGTTCGTTGCAAGGGAAGTCGTAGCCGTCCACGTGCATGTTGTTTTTGTCCACGGGTGCCATCACGAGCACGTCGAAGAGGCCGTCCTTGAAGTCGGTTATGGCACGGTCGATGCTCTTGATGGCTGCACGGCTCGCATCTTGCGAAGGCATGCCGAGATCCACCTTTATGTCGTCGTCGTAGGCGGTGAGGAGGTTCAGTCTGCCGTCCTTGGCCTCCGAAGCGTTTGAGATGATGCTGAAGGTGTTGCCGTCGAGCCCGAGAGCGTCGCAGTGGTACGATGCCACCTTGGGCGAGCCATAGATTATAGGCGTGCAAATGTCGAACATCGCCGTCGCCTTGAACGCCTTGAAGATAAGCTCATATCCAATGCCGTTTGTGTCACCGTTGGTCAGTGCCACGCGTATTTTTCTTTTCTCCATATTTCGTTTGTGTTTATTGTTTTTTCAGTTGTGTCTGTTTGCTTGTCGGGCTTCTGGTGCCTTGCCCTTTCGCGTAGCGTCTATCGAGTGCAGCACAGCCTCCATCTGCCTCATGGCGTCGCGCTTGCCCTTGCCTGGCGCGAAGACGAAGCCTTCCACCACAATGTCGCGACTGGTGTCATCTCCAGGCATCCGCACGTGGCGGCAAATGAAAGGCCCACCCATGTTGTCTCTTGTCATCTCCCAAAGGCCGCGCATCACCGTCCCGTCGTGGTTCATCGCCACCGTCTCTCTCACTGTGGCCATGTGCATTTGGTCGGTCTCGCCCTTGATGTTTCTTGCCAATGCGCTGTCGCGCTGTGCCACGGGGTCGCCCTGACGTGGAACCTTGTAGACCACGATGTTGCTCATCACGTTTGGAGAGCCATTGCTGAACCACAAGAAGTCGCGTCCCTTGCGGCTCGATGCCATGTCGAGTGGAATCCACATCCTCACGTGGAACATGCTGTCCACGAGCCGCTCGGCCTTGGCGTTGCGGTGGTCGCGCAGCATGGCCAGCGACTTCCTCATCTCAGCCGTGTTGATAATGCGCAGGAGCGTGGGCGCGACCCTGCCCATGCTGTCGACCACCATCCTCATGCTTGGGGCCGTGATGGTGACCACTGTCTGTGGCTCCGCCCACACGTTGCGGTCGTATCTTATTCTGACGGTGCTGTAAATCTTTGGCGACGTTCTCACGATTACGATTTCGCGAGCGACCCTCAGTGTGGGGCCAAAGTCTGCGGAGTCTATCGACGAGACGTCAAACTGCGGCTCGCCTTGTGGCAATCCGGGCATGTCGGCCTGCAGCGCGCCCCTCACGATGTCGGCGCTGTCGCCAACAAGCAGAACCTCGTATAACTTACCGCCTGAAGGCGGAAGCAAGCCTCGTCGCTCATCGCATGAGCATAACAGCAGAAAGAGGGATAGCACGAAGAAAAAGGCCTTGTTCGTCATTGATGCCCTGAAACGTTTTTATTCAGCTCCTTGGCGCTTCGTGCTCAGCAAGCCGCACGCCGCCTCGATGTCTTGACCTCGGCTCGCCCTGATGGTGCAATAGAAGCCGTGGGCCGTGAGGTAGTCGCGAAACGCCTCCATGTGCTCCTGGCTCGCGCCGTGCAGTGGCACGTCGGGTATCTGGTGGAAACGTATCAAGTTGACATGGCAATCGAGGCCTTTCAGCAATCGGCAGATCTCGCGTGCGTGAGTCGTGCTGTCGTTGAGGCCGCCAAAGACTATATATTCGAACGTGAGACGGCGCTGATGGGAGAAGTCGTAGTCGCGCAAGAGGTCAACCACGTCTTTTATGGCCATTCCCCTCTCTGCCGGCATGAGCTGCTCGCGCTGCTCATGGATTGGCGAGTGGAGGCTTATAGCCACTTGGCAGTCGCTCTCGTTGAGAAATCTCTGGAGCTTGTCCTTCAATCCCACCGAGCTCACGGTGATACGCTTTGGGCTCCATGCCCATCCGTAGGGGGCGGTGAGGATCTGCGTGGAGCGCAACACGCTGTCGAGGTTGTCCATGGGCTCGCCTTGCCCCATGTAGACGATGTTGGTCAGGCTGTCTGCCTCTGGTATGCTGTAGGCCTGGTTCAAGATGTCGGCCACGGTGAGGTAGCCATGGAATCCCTGCTTGCCTGTCTGACAGAATAGGCAGTTCATCTTGCAGCCCACCTCGCACGACACGCACAACGTGGCGTGGCCTCCCTCCTCGGGTATGTATACCGTCTCCACGAAGCGCTTGCGTGAGGTGTCGCCATCGGTCGTCCTCACGGGGAACAGGTATTTCACGGTGCCGTCCTTTGAACGTCGCTGCTCTATCGGGGCCATGCAGCCTATCTCGTAGTTCTCCGACAGCTTGGCGCGGTTGCCCTTGGAGAGGTTTGTCATCTCGTCGATGCTCTTGACGCGACGCTCGTAAATCCATTTCGCGATTTGCGAGCCTGTGAAAGCAGGCATGCCAAGTTGCCTTGCCACGTCTTTCAGCTCGTCGAGAGTGAGACCTAATAGTGTTTTCTTTTCCATATACCTGCAAAGTTACGAAAGTTTATTGAATTTTTGTGGTGATAACTAATATAAAAACTCTACCTTTGCATAAATAAGAATCCCTGAAACCATGATGAAAAAATATGAAGGCACGCCATTGGTGAGTGTCGGCATCGTCGGAGCCGAGAGCATTACGTTCACGCTCAACGGATATGGTGCCAGCAGCGGCGCCCACACGGCCACCATTCGCAATGGGTTGATACAGTATGACGGCAAGGCTCACATGCGGCTCTGCTTCAAGCCTCAGTCGCCCACCGACAGCTTCTCGCTTGAGGATGTCGTCATCGGTGTCAACTTCCATTGGCAACGACTTGAGACGCAAACATTTCGCGGGTCGCTCCGTCTCTTGGCCGATGGTGGCAAGATATGGGCCATCAACGACCTGCCCGTGGAAGATTATCTCGAGAGCGTCATCTCAAGCGAGATGAGTGCGCAATCGAGCCTTCCGCTCCTCATGGCGCATGCCGTCATCTCGCGCTCGTGGCTGATGAGCCAGATCGACGGCAAGTCTTCGCCCAATACGCAGGAGACTCACGGCGACGCCTTCATCCGCTGGTACGACCACACCGACCACACGCTCTTCGACGTGTGCGCCGACGATCACTGCCAACGCTACCAGGGCATCACCAAGGAAACGAGCCCCAACGTGGCTGAGGCCATCAGGCGCACGCGCGGCGAACTGCTGACTTATGGCGGCGAGATATGCGACGCGCGATTCTCCAAATGCTGCGGAGGCGCGATGGAGGAGTTCCAGTATTGCTGGGACGACACGCCGAAGCCATATCTCAAGGGCATTGGCGACACGCCCGAGGAGACCATCCCCGACCTTACCGTCGAGGAGAACGCGCGCAAGTGGATTCTCAGCAGCCCGAAGAGCTTTTGCAACACAAGCGACAAGCGCGTGCTGAGCCAAGTGCTCAACGACTACGACCAGGAGACGACCGACTTTTACAGGTGGCGCGTGAGCTACTCGCAGGACGAGTTGTCCAGGCTCGTGGAGAAGAAACTCGGGGCGGGACTGGGCACCGTCACAGACTTGCAGCCGCTCAAGCGCGGCACGAGCGGCAGAATTTGCGAGCTGAGGATAGTGGGAACCAAGAAAACCATAGTCGTTGGCAAGGAGCTGGAGATACGTCGCTCCTTGAGCGAGACGCACCTTTACAGTTCGGCGTTCGTCGTGGAAAAGCATGGCGACACCTTCGAGCTCGTTGGAGCCGGATGGGGGCACGGCGTAGGGTTGTGCCAGATAGGCGCGGGTGTCATGGGCGACCAAGGCTATGGCTATGATGAGATACTGAAACATTATTATCCAGGGGCAGAGATAGAAAAGGCATGGTAGAAACACGTAACGACAACAAGCAATACACTACTGGCGGCCACAACCATGGAAAGGGGCGCAAGCCATGGGCATGGGTGCCGTCGCTCGCCTTTGCCGACGGATTGCCCCTTGTGGCGGTCATGGCGGTGTCGCTCATCTTTTATAAGCAGATGGGACTGTCCAACGCCGCTATCACGTTTTATACCTCGTGGATGTACCTTCCGTGGATTTTGAAGCCCGTCTGGAGCCCTTTCATCGACCTGGTGAAGACCAAGAGGTGGTGGATCCTCGCCATGCAGCTCTTGCTGGGCGCGGCATTCGGCGGCGTGGCTTTCACCATACCCACGGCATATTGGCTGCAATGCACGCTGTTCTTCTTCTGGGTGGCCGCCTTCACGGGGGCGTCTCACTGCGTGGCCGCCGACGGCTTCTATCTGCTCGCCCTCAACGAGCGTCAGCAGGCTTGGTACATGGGCATACGCCAGGTGGGCGATCGCCTCGCCACGATCATAGGCCAAGGCGTGCTGGTGATGGTGGCCGGCAACCTGCAGGTCATCTTCCGTGGCTCCATAAGCTATTCGTGGAGCCTCACGTTCTATGGGCTGGCGGGCATCTTCATCATGCTATGGCTATGGCACTCCTATGCTCTGCCCCACGCTCGCGACGACCGCAGCCGTCCAGTAGTGAGCGTCAGTTCCATATTGAGCGGTTGTGCCCTCACCTTTCGCACGTTCATGCGCAAGCCCGACATAGTGTTGGCCTTGTGCTTCATAGTGCTTTTCCGGTTGCCCGAGGCCTTGCTCTCAAAGGTGAGCCCCTTGTTTCTTATTGACGCGCCACACAATGGCGGCCTCGGCCTTGCCCCGCAGGAATACGGCCTCGTGCAGGGCACCGTGGGTATGATAGGAATGATCCTGGGCTCCATCGTGGGAGGCATAGCCGTGAGCCGCCATGGACTGAGGCGATGGCTCTATCCAATGGCGGCGGCCTATTCCGTTCCGTCTGTCATATACATTATCCTGTCGTATGCCATGCCTGGGAGCCTGGCCGTGGTGTCGGTGGCGGTGTTCACCGAGCAGGCCGGCGTGGGCTTTGGCATCACGGCCTACATGATGTTCCTGATATACTACAACCGTGGCGAGTTTCGCACGTCACACTATGCCATGGCATCGGCCACGATGACGCTGGCGCTCATGCTGCCTGGCCTCGTGGCCGGGGGCATGGAGGAGGCTCTCGGCTACCGCCGGTTCTTCTTGCTCACGCTCGTCACCATGGCGGCCACATGGGCCGTGGTGGCAATGGTAAGGCGCAGGATGGGATATATGCTCGACAACGAGGTGGATTGAACAGAGACAAGACATAGAAAAAATCTTGAAAATGAAGCATTGGCTTATGACAATGGTTCTCGGCGTGGCTATGGCCAGCGCCGGGGCGCAATCGGTTGACAATCGCGCGGTGGGTTACAGCGTGCGCTACGAGAAAGAGCATCTCTTCTTGCAGAAAGACTCGGGGCTCAACGTGGTTGATTACGACATTGAGTGGCCGGAGGTGGTGGGCTACAGCCATGTGCCTACGTTGCAACGGTTCATCAGCCAAGCCCTTACGGGCAAGGCCACTCTCGGTTTCGACTCGCTCGCGACAACCATTCGCCAAAGATATGGCAAGCCAGTGACCAAGATGTTTGACAAGATTCCCGACGACCGACGTTTCTGCTACGTCATGGCCTCGGCGCGCGTCGTCGGCTATGAGCCTAACCATTGGATTGCCTATCACGTGGGCTTGAAGGTCGCGCCAGGCAAGTTGTCGGCGTTCCAGGCCGAGGCAGACGACAGGGTGGTGGTCTGTGACCTTGCAACAGGGAAGATGCATTATGCGAGTAATCTCGTCAGTTCGAACATAATGAACCGCAACGAGCCACAGGGTTTCTATGACTTGCTATTTCAACCCCTTGACGACAACTTTTTCAACGCCATGACCGCTTATGAGATTGATGGCGTGTGGGTCACAAGGGGGCAGTTGTGCTTCCTCATAAAGGCCACCTCGCCGGACGCGAGCAAAACATACATTGCGTCCATGCCTCTCGATGCTTATTCCTATGCGCTCAGCAGGCAGGGCAAGAGGCTTTTCACCAAAAAGGCGGAGCTGTTGAGCCCACAGGTGGTAGCGCAGCAAAATGTTATGGAAGGCGACTCCATATATAGTAATGTAGAGAAGCAACCCGAGATGAAAGGCGGCAGCGATGCCTTGAGGCAATATCTCAGCCACGTGAGCCAGCCTGCCGTGCGATTGGCAGGGCCAGTGAAGGTATACACCAGTTTCGTGGTCGACAAGAACGGCAAGGTGCGTGATGTGTGCGTGTTGCAGCCCGTGGATCCTGTCATCGACCGTCATGCCGCCCAGACGGTAAAGGGCATGCCCAGCTTCACGCCTGGACAGCACTGCGGCAAGAACGTCTTGGTGAGGATGTATATGCCCATCACATACCAGCCTTGATTGATAGATTGTTAGCAAAAAAGGTTCTTTATGCTGCTTTAGCTGTCAAAAACATATCGAAAAAGCGCATAAAATAGTATTGCGGTAACAATTTGAAACTTATGGTCTTTGATGTATGTCAAGAATAATAATAAGGATATTCTTTACACTAACATTCGATTTCCATGACGATAATCTCAGATGACATTCTTGTACGGATAGTTCATCATAAGATGATTTGTGACAAATAGTAAGTGGTCTTTCGTAATATAAGGCTATATCGGAGTAGTCGCTTTGCAAAGTGTAAGCAAAAGGGGCGTTTCTTTGCTAATCCTAAGAAAAAAGTATATGGATAAGTAATAGTTTTCTGATAGTGAAAAATAATAATAAAATAACGTTAAGAGAAAGAACAATCTACATGAAAAATGCATATCTTTGCAACAGAAAACAAAAAGGACCAACAAACTGAAAGGAGCAGCCTTATGAAAAAGATGATTTTGATGTCAGCCATGTTGCTGACGACAGTGGTGAGTTTCGGACGTGGTCGCATTAGCGAGAACGCAAAGGTGGTGAGCGACACCATTTACTATGCGGCCAATAACCTGAGCGTGAAGAACGCACAAGACGCAGCGTACTATCGCATACTGAAGACGCAGCGGAGTGGCATGCAGAAGGAAGACGTTTTCCAAGACTATTACATGAATGGAAACCTGCGCGCCGAGGGTGGTTACTCTTTCATCGACCTGAGCAACGACAAGAACACTATGCTCAACGGTGAGGTGACGACATACTACCAGAACGGTAAGGAAAAGCTGCATGGCACATACGTCAACGGAAAGCGCAACGGATACTTTACCCTGCAGCTACGTGATGGAGGCGTGGCCGTGGTGGCATACGACAACGGCAAGTCACGCTACGACTACTTCATGGTGACGATGCCAGACGGCACGCAGGAGAAGCGCCCGTTGAGCGACATCAAGAAGTTGCTGGATTGAAAGAATATCTACACGACTAAAAAGAAGACATAATCTCTCTTACAATAATATACACTTTTATGATAAAGATGGTTCTTGGCGATTGACCAAGGACAGAATCTACAAGGGCCTCGCATTCGTGAGAATGTGGGGCCCTTGTCATTGTATGCTTATCGTGTGTATAAGTAAAGGATGTCATTCGTCATCGTCCCAGCCAAACATCACGGGGTCGGTGAAGGCATCGAGCTGGCGGCGCTCCTTCTTCGTCGGGCGCCCCGTGCCGCGTTGCCTGTCCACGAAGCCGCTGATGCGGCTCATCTCCAGTTTCTCGTATTCTTCTTGTGGCGTGACGTTCTCATAGACCTGTGGCAGCAATTTCGCTCCAACGCGTGTCTCAAGGCAAGCGAGAACCTTAAACGAATACGTGATTGGTGGCTTGCGCACGCTTACCACGTCGCCAGCCTTTATGGTGTGGCTTGGCTTCACCGTAGCACCGTCGATGGTGACACGGCTGTTCTTTATCGCTTCCACGGCTTGCGAGCGCGTCTTGTAGACCCTTGCCGCCCAGAGCCACTTGTCGATTCGCGCCGAGTCGCCAAACTTCGGCATGTGAGGAATAGATCCGGCTGTCATTTCTTATGCTTCCCTAACTTGTTAAACTGGTTCATGGTCTCTCCAATGCCTTGCAGCACGAAGCTCTTCACTATGTCGACGGACAGGTCGAGGGTCGGTTGCAGCGTCTCCATGTCGGTAGCGGAGTAATGTCCCAGCACCCAGTCTATTTGCCCACCGCGTGGGTAGTCGTTGCCGATGCCTATGCGCAGGGGGGCGTAGTGTTCGCCTATGAGCTGGATGATGTGCCCCAGCCCGTTGTGCCCGCCGTTGCTGCCGCCAGCCTTCAGGCGAAACTCGCCAAGGGGCAGGGCCACGTCGTCGCTGATGACGAGCAGGCGCGACTGGTCTATCCTCTCCTCGTTGAGCCAATACCGCACTGCGTTGCCGGAAAGGTTCATGAACGTGGTGGGCTTGAGCAGAAACACCTTCCTGCCTTTCAGCGAGGTCTCTGCCACGAAACCGTAGCGGCGGTCGTGCCATTCCGCTCCCATCGCCTTGGCGCACGCGTCGAGGGCCATCCACCCGGTGTTGTGTCGAGTGCCTTGGTATTCGTCGCCGGGGTTGCCGAGACCACAAATGAGAAATTTGTCCATAGATAGTCGTATTCTTGTTATCCGCGTGTTCCAGCGGAATCGCGCGGATATAATAAAAGGCAAAAAGGAGAGCCACGCTTTTTCTGCCATGACTTTCCTTTTCGCCTTTGTTTATCTTGTCTAAAACTTACTCTGCGGCTGCTGCGTCGTCGTCAGTGGCAGCTGAAGCTTTCGCGTTGCGTGTCATCTTGATGGAGCAAACGACAACGTCCTTGCCTGTGGCAATCTCCAAGCCATCAAATGAGAGCTGGCCAACCTTGATGCTCTTGCCAAGGCGGAGACCTGTGACATCGATGTCGAGGTGCTCAGGAATGGCCTGATATGGAGCCGTGACATTGATCTTGCGGATGGAAAGGTTCATGCGGCCACCGTCGCGCACACCCTGTGCCAGACCGTTGAGCTTGACTGGTATGCCGATAGTGATAGGCTTCTGGTCGTTGACCTCATAGAAATCGACGTGCAGGGGAGCGTCGGTCACTGGGTGGAACTGGATCTCCTTGAGGATGGCGGTGTGATCCTCTCCGTCGATAGTCACCTTGATGACATAGATGTGAGGAGTGTAAATCACCTTGCGGAGCTCGCTGAATGGAGACGCGAAAGCGAGGGCTACAGGGTTGCCGTTCTCGTCCTTGGCCTCACCGTAGAGGTTGCAGGGCACGAATCCTTCCTTGCGGAGGGCTTTAGAAGCTTTCTTGCCAAGGGCCTCGCGCTTCTTACCTGAAATGTTGATTTCTTTCATCGTTGAATGTGTTACTCTAAATTAAAAATGATTTTATTAATTCGCCATCACACTGGAAGACTTTCCAAGTCTGAAAAGCTGTGCAAAGGTACTGCTTTTTCACTATTTGACCAAGATTTTTGAAAAAAATCAAATATTTGCCCATTATTTTTGCTTAGAACTCGAATAATTACTACTTTTGCAGAGTATTAAAAGACCAAAAGTGTGAAAGGCACTGCCAAAGAAAAGAATCATGATTAACAGAGAGCTGATACGCACCAAGATAGTGCAATTGACTTATGCTTATTACCAAAACGGCAGTAAAAACATTGATAATGCCGAGAAAGAGTTGCTGCTAAGCCTCTCGAAGGCATACGACCTATACAATTTTCTTCTTGATCTCATCGTGGCCGTCACCAAGGAGGAGCGCAAGCGCGTTGAGCAACTTTCCATTCGCAACCGCAGGGAGGGCAAGGCTGAACCGTCGACAAAATTCATCTTCAACAAGTTCGAGGTGCAGCTGGAAGAAAACAAGACCCTCAACAGTTTCAACGAGGACAAGAACATGTCGTGGGACGACGATGCCGACTTGGTGCGTAAGCTCTGTGACAAGATTGAGCAATGCGACACATACAAGGAGTATATGGACTCTCCCGTGAGCGACTATGAGGCCGACCGCGAGTTGTGGCGCAAGCTCTACCGTCAGCTCATCGAGGACAACGAGGACATCGACGCCTTGCTTGAGTCGAAGAGCATATATTGGAACGATGACAAGGAGGTGGTAGATACCTTCGTCCTGAAGACCATCAAGCGTTTCGACCCAAAGGAAAAAGGCAACCAGGAGCTCCTGCCTGAATACAAGGACGTGGAAGACCGCGAATTCGCCAGGAAGCTTTTCCGAGCCACGATTCTCAATGCCAACGAGTATCAACGCTACATGAGCGAGACGTCGCGCAACTGGGACTTCTCAAGGTTGGCTTACATGGACATCGTGATAATGCAAATCGCCATAGCCGAGCTGCTCAATTTCCCAACCATCCCAATATCAGTGACCATCAACGAGTATGTTGACATGGCTAAGCGCTACAGCACTCCGAAAAGCGGTGGCTACATCAACGGCATGCTCGATGCCATAGCGCGTCACCTCATCGACACGGGCAAGTTGCTGAAGCAGATGCCGGAGAAACTCGTGGATGGCCAACACCCCCGGCAGTCTCGCGCCAACGGCTATGCCAAGCCCGTGAGGTTCGTCCACAAGCCAAAGACCGACCAGCAGGGCGAAAACATGGCAAGGACCGACGAGCCAACGAAGGCGGACACAGGCATTGAACCTGAACAATAAACAAACAAAAATAAGACTATTTCTATGACAACAATGGTTCTTGCTGCCCAGGCAGCACAACAAGGTGGCGGATTCGGTGGCATGATCTTCATGCTCGTTGCCATTTTCGTAATCATGTATTTCTTCATGGTTCGCCCACAGCAGAAGCGGCAGAAGAAAATTCGCGAGTTTCAAAACTCGTTGACCGAAGGCTCCAGCGTGGTGACGAGCGGTGGCATCTACGGCACGGTGAAGCGCATAGACCAGACCAAGAACACCATCGACCTGGAGATTGCCAAGGGCGTCGTCATCACTATCGACAAAGGCAGCGTGTTTCAGGACATGGCGCAGGGACAGGTTAAGGCATAAATGCATACGCTCAAGCGCATATATGATATCATCAAAGGCTTCTTGTCCGATTTCTCGGGCAAGGAGTTTTTGATTTTTCTCTTCTTCCTTGCTCTCAGTGGCATCTTTTGGCTGATGATGACGCTCAACGAGACCTATGAGGTGGAGTATAGGGTTCCGTTGGCAGTTGCCGGCGTGCCAAAGAATGTGGTGATGACATCGGAGCCTTCCGATACCGTGAGGGTGACGATAAAGGACAAGGGGTTTGTCATAATGACTTATTCCGTGTACCACAAGCTCAGGCCGCTGACCGTGAGGTTCTCTGCATACGCCAACACCAAGACGGGGCATGGGACCATTCCGCTTGCCGATATGATGAAGATGATGAGGCAGCAGATTTATGGCTCGTCGTTGCTGACATCGCTGAAGTGCGACAAGCCAGATTTCGCCTTCAACTATGGGCAGAACAAGAAAGTGAGGGTCGTGCTCGCGGGTAAGATTGTCCCAGCGAGAGACTATTACTTGGCCCATGTGCAGATAGTGCCTGAATTTGTCTCCGTTTATGCCAACAAGCACGAGCTGGAGACTATCAAGGAGGTGCTCACGGAGAGCCTCAACCTCTCCAACGTCAGCGATACCGTGACGCGTGAGATTGACCTCTGCGCCATTGCCGGGGCTAAGATAGTGCCGGCTAAAGTGAAAGTGACGTTGTTTCCCGACGTGTTGACAGAGGGAAGCGCCGACGTGACCATAGTTGCGGTCAACAAGCCGAAGAACCTTATCATAAGGACTTTCCCGCAAACGGTCAAGGTGAGGTACACGGTCGGGTCGATGGCATATAGGCTCGTGCGCCCTTCCGACTTCCAAGTCCATGTGGACTACCTGGAGATTGCTGATCACCCTTCCGACAAATGCAAGCTCCACCTCGTTTGCAACTCGCGCTTCGTTCGCGAGGCGCACCTTGATGCTCAGCAGGTCGATTATCTCATAGAGCAGCAATAACCCCAATGGCATGAAGCATATAGCTATCACTGGAGGCATAGGCAGCGGCAAGAGTTTCGTATGCGCGAAGTTGGCAGACTATGGCATAGAGGTCTACGACTGCGACAGCGCGGCCAAGCGCCTTTGGGCTACCGACCTGACGCTGCGGCGGAGGCTGATAGAGATTGTAGGCGGCGACGTGTATGTTGGCAATGTGCTGCAGAAGCGCGTGCTCGCGCAATACTTGCTGAGGTCTGACGACAACAAGCTCATCATCGACAACCTAATCCATCCTGCCATAGCTCGCGACTTCTTGCGGAGCGGCCATGGCTGGCTTGAGAGTGCCATACTCTTTGACAGCGGATTCTACAAACGAGTCCGTTTCGACTTGAAAGTGTGCGTATCGGCTCCGCTTGAGACACGCCTCAGCAGGATCATGCTGCGCGACGGCATAAGCGAGGCGAAGGCCATGGAATGGATTGGCAGGCAATGGAGCCAAGACAGGGTGGAGAGCCTCTGCGACTTCGTCGTCATGAACGATGGCAAGCAAGACCTCGACAGCCAAATCGTGCAGTTGGTAGCCATGGCTGCAAAAGCAGGACAAGAATACAGACAGGACAAGAATAACATAATATAACAAAACACAAACATGGAGACAATACTTTCAGTTTCGGGCAAGCCCGGACTTTACAAGCTCGTGTCTCGCGGTAAGATGAACCTTATCGTGGAGACCATCGACGCGGCTCACCGCCGCACACCAGTGTTCGCAACCGACAAGGTGACAAGCCTCAGCGACATAGCCATGTATACCGATGCCGACGATGTACCCCTTTGGCAGGTGCTTGAGAGCGTGGGCAAGAAGGAAGGCTCGAAGAAGGCGGCGATCGACTACAAGAAGTGCCCAGCCAAGGAGCTTCGCGACTATTTCGCCGAGGTGCTTCCAAGCTATGACCGCGACCGCGTGCACGATAGCGACATCAAGAAGTTGCTGCAGTGGTACAATATCCTCGTGGAAAATGGATATACCGACTTCAAGGCTCTGCTCTCGATAGAAGAAGAGGAAAACGGGGCAGGCGAAGAGCAGGAAGCTAAGTGATAAACGCTTTTAAGCTCTTAAAAAAACATAAAATATTAAACGCGACGCAATCTTTGCGCCGCGTTTTTATTATCTTTGCACCAAATCGTTTTTAAGCGTGAAAATAATAGAAGTGGTAGATGCCCTTGAACGTTTCGCGCCTTTGCCCCTGCAAGAAGACTATGACAATGCCGGCTTGCAAGTGGGACTGACAGAGGCCGAGGTATCAGGGGCATTATTGTGTCTGGACGTTACCGAGGACATTCTCGACGAGGCCATCGACAATGGTTGCAACCTCATAGTGAGTCATCATCCACTAATCTTCCGCAAGTTGGCGCGGCTCACGGGCGACGACTATGTGCAGCGCGTGGTGATGCGCGCCATAAGCGAGGGCATAGCCATCGTGTCGATGCACACCAACATGGACGCGGCACGAGGTGGGGTCAACTACAAGATAGCCGAGAAGATGGGCGCTGAGGTGTGCGGCTCCATTGGTCGCCATAAGGAAGCCGCCAACGATCAGGGAGTAGTTGTGAGCGGCAGCGACGGTGTCGTGGCACAGTTCAAGGAGCCATTGGCCGCCGACGATTTCCTGAAGATGCTCAAGGACGTGTTCCGCGTGGAGTGCGTCATGGCGGGCGAGTTGCTTCGTAGGCCCATAAGCACCGTGGCCATCTGTGGAGGGGCTGGCGACTTTCTCTTGAAAGATGCCGTGGCGGCTGGCGCCGATGCCTTCGTGACAGGCGAGATGCACTATCACCAGTTTTTCGGCATGGAGCAGGCAATCCAGATTGCCGCCATCGGACATTACCAAAGCGAGCAGTTCACCAAGGAAATCTTCAAGGAGATAATCGAGCGCGACTGCCCGGGCGTGAGATGCGTCGTGTCGGAGATAGATACAAATCCTATATTGTATATTTAGAACAAAACAAAATAGCTACTATGGCAACAACAAAGAAAGACCCATCTGAGATGACGGTGGAGGAGAAGCTCAAGACGCTTTTCCAGTTGCAGGTGACGCTCTCGGCCATCGACGAGAAGCGCGCGCTGAGAGGCGAGTTGCCTCTTGAGGTTGAGGACCTACAAGACGAGATAGAGGGACTGAACACCAAGATGCAGAAAATCAAGGACGAGATTGCCGATTACCAAAGCGCCGTGGCGCAGAAGCGCAACGAGATTGAGCAGTATCAGCAGAGTGTGGATCGCTACAAGGCTCAGCTCGATACCGTGAGAAACAACCGCGAGTACGACAATCTCTCAAAGGAGATTGAGTTCCAGGAGCTGGAGATTGAGCTTGCCAACAAGAAGACAAAGGAGGCCGTGACTAAGATCAACGAGCGTCAGGAAGATTTGAAGAAGGTGGAAGACAACATCAGCGATCGCCAGGCGGACCTCGTGTCTAAGCGTGCTGAGCTCGACGACATCATGCAGGAGACCCGAGAGGCCGAGGCAGACCTCAAGGAGCGTGCCAAGGAGCTTGAGACCCGCATCGAGCCAAGGCTCCTCCAAAGCTTCAAGCGCATCCGCAAGGGCGCGCGCAACGGCTTGGGCATAGTCTACGTGCAGCGCGACGCCTGCGGTGGTTGCTTCAACAAGATTCCGCCACAGCGACAGATTGGCATCAAGCAGCATCAGAAAATCATCGTATGCGAATATTGTGGCCGCATACTCATCGACCCGGAGCTCGCCGGCATAAAGGTGGAGCCGAAGGTGGAGGAGAAGCCAAAGCGCAAGCGCACCGTCAGGAAGAAGAAGGCGGAAGACGCAGCCGAATAATTCAAGTAAGACATTATAAAAAAACAGGGTCGTATCAACGCTCAAAGCGAGTGTGATACGACCCTTTTTCTTGTCGTTATCCGTGCCCCCATACGGCTATATCAGCTTCACGCTTGAATCGCGTCGGCTTCACGCTTGAATCGCGTCGGCTTCACGCTTGAATCGCGCCGGCTTCACGCTTGAATCGCGATGCCTTTACGCTTGAATCGCGACGGCTTTTACGCTGATGACGCAACATATTCCTATTAAGATGTTTAACTTATTGCATATCAGGTTGTTGCATTTTCCTATGCATCTCACAGTGCCCATCTAATCGCGTTTTCAAACATCTTTACGAAGGCTGGGTTCGCAAAAAGCGAAGCGCTGTGCCCGAACTGGAAATACACGTTCTTTGCCTTCTTGCGCTCGTTGGTCCAGACCACGGGATGGTCGCCCATACGCACAGTGGAAGAGGGCACATAGCTGTGCTCATCCACATGGGCGAGCACGTGGACGTTTGGCCTGGGACTCTTGTCGTAGGTGTACCATTCGTCTTTTTCTATCAGGAACGTGTCGGGCACGTCTTTCATCACGGGGTGACGCTTGTCCTCCACGTTGACCGTGGCATCGGTGAGGGTGCTGATATAGTCTTTCCAGCGCACGCCGCCCATGAAGTCGCTGAACCATTGCCACATATCGCCAGCCCCGAAAATGTCGCCAAGGAGCGTGGCGTGATGAAAGCCTATGAAGTTGCCTTGCCCCTTGTCTATGTATCGCTCGAAATCGCGAGCCGCGTCTTCGCTCCATGCGTGCGGCGCGCTGTAGGGAGGATAGTTGAGCATCAGTATGACGTTGAATTGCTTGAAGAAGTCTTTGTGAACCTTGCTGAGATCAGCCACCCACGTGGTCTCGGCGTTCATTTCCTCTTTGTGCTTGTCGAGCCACGCCTTGGCCGCGTCGCAGAAGCCTTGGTGCGGAGTGCCCTGCTCGGCTATGCACAATATGCGTTTGCGTGGCGTGGAGGCTTCGAGAGCCATGCAGGTAAAGAGGCAGAGAAGCACGAGAAGCAGTATGTTCCTTTTCATTTGCGGTGTATTTATAAGGTGAGTCATGTCATTTGGAGTTTACGCCATCCATCGCTATCGAGGCTGCGCCCAAGAGGTTTATCAACCTCGGGTTCAGTTTCGTCAGGACCACGCCATTGGTGACGAAGCGCATGGTCACGGGTTGAAGGTGCCGGCGTATCTCCTCTATGAGGAAGCCATCCGCCACCATCTCGCCACCAAGGATCACGGTGTCGGGGTCGCTGACGCGCACGAGGTTCATTATCAGGTTGGCCAGTGCCTCCGACGCGTTGCCCACGAGCTTGGCGCAGAGAGGGTCTCCGGCGCGAGCGAGCCTGAATACCTCGTCAGCGCTTATCATCGTGTCCTTGTCGGGGAAGTGGAGCCGGGTCTCGTAATACGGTCTAAGGAATCGCGCACAACGGTCGATGCCCATCATCGATGCTATCGATTCCACGCAATCCATTCTGCCGCACGGGCAACGCACGCCTACCTGCACACCCACGCGAAGGTGTCCCACCTCGCCGGCGTTGTAGTTGGCGCCTCGCAGCAAGACACCATTCGACACGATGCTCGCCGCGATGCCCGTGCCCACGTATAGATAGATGAAATCCTGGGTGTTCTTGCCATATCCCCACTTCCTCACGGCGTTGGCCCCGCATTTCACGTCGTTGTCTATGAAGCACGGCACATGAAACTCATTGCTGATGGCCTCGGCGAAATTGATGGCTTGCGACCGGTCGGGGTCCATCTGAAACCAAACGCCATTGACGGGATCCACGCGGCCTATGAGCCCCACGCCTATCGCGAGAGGCCGTTCTTTCCATCCTTGGGAAGATTCAAAGTCGTGCAGGGAGTCAACTATCATGCTCAAGGCACTTTCCTGGTTGAAAAAAGCAGAAAGGTATGTCTTGGACTGCATGATGTTTCCCTCTGGGGTTATCTCAGCTATTACTATTCTCGTTCCCTCAAGAACTACACCTATGAATGTATTCATGATCAATATAGAATTAAAGTTTTGATGGACTTGTGCCAAACTGCTTTTTGAAGCAAGTGGAGAAGTATTTTGGGTCGGCGAAGCCCACCATTGCCGCGACCTCGCTCACCGTGAAGGCGTGTGATGCCAAGAGCTCCTTGGCCTTGTTGAGCCTTATCATGCGGATGATGTCGTTTGGGCTGTGCCCGGTGATGGATTTCAGCTTGCTGAAGAGCGTGGAGCGTCCCATGGCCATCTCTTGGCACAGGTCGTTGACGGAGAAATCGCTGTTGGACAATTGTGCCTCCACTATGTCGTGCAGCCTCTGCATGAATTCTTCGTCGAGCTTGCTCTTGTAGTCTATCTGCTCCGTCAGGTCCATTTTCGACAAGGCCTCTTGCAAGCGTTGGCGCGTCTTCCATATATTGCGGACGCGCGCCTTGAGAACCCCCATGTCGAGAGGCTTGCAGATGTAATCGTCGGCACCCGACTCAAGGCCGTAGATGACGTTCTCGCGCTCTGTCATGCCAGAAATCATGACAATGGCTATGTGGCTTGTCTCCATGTTGCCACGCAACCGGCGGCAAAGCTCATATCCATTCATTATCGGCATATTGATGTCGGTAATCACGATGTCGGGACACTGCGAGGTGGCCATGTCGAGGCCTTCGCCGCCATTCACGGCAGTTATTATCTTGTATTCGCCCGACAATGCCTTTACCACATAGTCGCGCTGGGCATCGTCGTCCTCGACCACCAGCACCAACGCGTCGGCAGAGCTATCGCCACTTTCTGCCTCTTTCTCCGTGACAGGCGGAATGACCATGGGCTCCGGGGCATCGGAAGCGCTCTCCTTTTGTTTCCGATTCTCCTTCCTCAGCAATAGTGCCAATAGCAGCGTGTTGCTTATGAGGAGGAAGATTATCGCGATGGTTTGCAGCATTTCTGAGAGTTTAGAGTGATTGTGTTGATTTCGGGGTTAATGTGTCTCATTGTTGATAATCCGTTTGTCAGTATTCCGCGAGCAGCGACAGCCATTTGCCTGCCGTCGTCACCCAGACCTCTTTATAGCAAGCGTTGTTGGTGTGTGGCCAGTAAGGCGCGTCGGCGTCAGCTTGCGCCCTTATGCCAACCGGCATCTCGCCGGTTATCTCTCCCGAGGAGAAACTGTCCATCGACGGGTATCCGTGGCCTTCGCCATAGATGAGCGATTGGGCGAACGGGTTGTGGCCTACGGTCCAATAGAGTTGGTCCATGCCTATCTGCGAGAGTTGCTTGTCGTGCAGGTAGTTGCCCATGGCGGCCGCGGCCTTCGCCGTGGAGAGCAGTATGGCCTCGTTGCCGTTGAATATGCTGAACCAGATGGGGAAGCGTCGCAGATAGTGAGAGTCGTCAATGCGCTCGCCGAGGACGATCTGCTCATCGTATAGTTCTCGCGCGTTGCTTGGTGCGAAGAGGTGCAGCCTTGCGAAGCCGTCGCCATCGTCGTACTCGTGGGCTTGCCAAATGCCGCTGGGCAGCATGTTGTAGGGGCCGGCGTGCGCCATGAGCGCCTTCAAGTGTTCAGCGTAGAGCGACAGGCTTCCGCGCCACGACTGGAAGTCGGCTCCGCGAGGTTGCGTCTTGCACAGCTCCACGAGGGCCATGGCGAACATCTGGTCGCGACTTTGATGAATGAAATGTACGGGCACGGCCTTTGTCGTGTCGCGATAGAAATAGCCGTTGAGCAAGGGGTTCTTGGATCCCGTGGCTTGGCATCGGAGCAGATAGCGAGCGTATGCGGCCGCGTCGTCGGCATATTTCTTGTCTCCTGTCAGCCTGAACATCTGGCTTGCCGACCACGACATGACGGCATGGAAAAGGCTTCGCGACGTGTTGTAGGTATGCTCCATCATGTGCGGAAACTTGTCGTAGCCATGACTGACGAAGCGTTGTCGCGCATAGGCATAGTCCTCTATGGCGGCACTCCGCAGTTTCTCCGCGAGGTCAGAGTCGAGCCGCTTGGCGGCGAACGCCTCATAGCCGGCATAGAGAAAGTTGTCGAAGGCGCAGTCTTGCGTCCTCACGGTCGTTATGTCGTCGGAAGTGCCAGGCTTGCCATCAGTCCAATGGAGCAAGCCAATGCTTGAGGCGTGCCATCCACCCCCCAACCTTTGCTGGAGCACGAAGCGGAACCCATGCTCCGCCTCGGCCTTCAGCCTTTTGGCCAAGGCGGTGTCCGCTTTCCGCTCATGCGCGTAAGCCTCCGCGAGGGCGAAGGCCACGTCGGCGGTCTGCAGCGTCTGTTGCGACAGGTCGCCTGCGTCGTGCCACCCTCCGCCATAGCTCACCTTGCGACCATTGCGCACGGAGTAGACATCGTTGTGGCAGCGTCCGTGTATGCCTTCGACCTCAACCCCGCACCTCTGGCAGTAGATGAAGTTGAGCACCTTCCAGAGTGACGACTTGAAAGCGTTGTCGCCTATGAGGAAAGGCTCCGTGCGGCGTGTGCCACATTCGAGGCGGTAAGTGCCTGGCTTTTTGAACGAGGAGAAGTCGGCCACGCGGAAAGTGCCGAGGGCGTCGCTCACGGCGCGCGTCCTTGACGCAAATGCCACTTCCCCTGTCGTCGTGTCCACGATGCGGAACGACGGAGCGTCGAAACCCATCAATGCCGTCTTCCTACCATGAGGCAAGTATCCGCTCATGGAATAGGCTATGGCTTCCGGGGCAGTGGCCCATCCCTTTTCGGGATAATGGGCGGAGGTCTTCAGAAGCCTGATGCCCTTTGCCACATAAGTGAGGTTCTCCCCCAGGAAAAGGTTGCGCCCCTTCTGGTCGGTATAGAAGCGCAAGCGGTCTACGTGGTCTCTCCTTATGCCTGAGATGTCAAGATATATGGTGTTCCAGCGGTTGTTGTCGAGGTTTATCAGGTGCGCGCCAAGTCCCGATGCCGGACTGTTGTCGATGGAAAGGTTGAGGTTCATCACCCCTTGCCCCTCGCACGTGGGCAGGATCTCCATGGCCAGCCTGTCGTATTGGCTCAAGTCTTTTCCACCCAAGTCGATGTCGTGGCTCACGGTCCCGAATATGGCATAGTCGGGGTCGCCATCGCTTCCCCGTGCTCGCTTCCCGGTCTCTATTGGCACGACCATCTTGAACCCGCCGATGTCGTGAGACACCAGCACTTGGTCTTTTGCCATCATGACCTCAGCCTGCTTGCTCCTGTCGAGTGACAATGGGAACGTCTGCGCTTGCGTGGCGATAGTGCCGGCAGTCAGCGCCAATGCTATGAGAGTGTTTCTTTTCATTCGGTTGTTTGTTGTTTAATCCTGCTGCTCCACAGGGCATAAGACAACATCATGACCTCGCCCACGAGCACGAGCAGCCACGACCATCTCCACACGCCGTTCACGTCGGCCATGATCCCTTGCGCCAAGGGAAACACCGCCCCTCCGCACACGCCCGTCATGAATGCGCCAGAGGCTGCCGCTGTGTATTTGCCCAGTCCGGAAATGGCGAGGGTGTAGATGCAACCCCACATGATGCTGTGGAAGAAGCCCACGGCCACGAGCAGCCACGGCTCTTGCAAGGCGATGCCAAGGACAATCAACGTGGTGGCGGCTGTCGTGGCTATCGACAACTGCACGCGAGGACTGACGGTGCGCAGGGCACTGCCCATGAGACGGCCAAGGAGCATCAGCGCCCAGTATGCCGTGGCCATGCCCGCGACATCGGAGACGGAGCCTTTCAAGTCTTGCACTACGTACAGGTTGATGTTGCCGCCGACGCACACCTCGCAACCAACATAACAGAAAATGGCGACCACGCCGAGGCGGAAGCGCTTGAACGCCCACACGCTCGCGTTGAGTCGCTCCTCCTCGTTGGCGTGAGTGTTGGCCATGTCTGGCAAGTGGAAGCGTGAGAAGAGCAATGTCGTAGCCAAGATGACGATGGCCAAGACAGCGTAGGGTGTCAGCACTTGCCCGATGTTAACATCCTGTATGGAGACGTTGTTGAAAGCGATGGCGGCGACAAAATAGGGAGCTATCACGGTGCCAATGGCGTTTGACGAGCCGCCGATGGCCATTCGCTGCACGGCCTGGGTGTGGGGTATGTCGCAAGCCACGAGGTATGGGTTTATCACGACCTGGAGCACCGTCGCCGCCCCTCCCGTCAGGAAAGATCCCAGCAGGAAGATGAAATATCCTATGGGCAATGGGGAATTGGCTGACAGGTTCCAGCCTGTGCTCGCGGCTGACAGCACAAACAGCGACACGCCGATGGTCATCAGCGCGAGCCCACGGGTCATGGTGTGTTGATACCCCTTGCTCGACACCCACTTGCCGCCAATCCATCCGAAGATGGGGTATGCCACGAACCACGAGAAGGTGATGAGCAGGGTGAGGGAGTTCTTGAGCCTGCCGGCACCCGAGAGGAACGCCTCTTTCAGGGGCGTTTGGAATTGCATGTTGGCCGTGGTCAGGAAACCGACGACAAAAAAGAGAAATACCATCGTGGCGAATGGCCACAGATAGCTGGTAGATTGGTCATTTCTTTTCATAGTTCTTTCGCTGCTTCCGCGTCTAATAGATATTCACAGTTGGGGTGCAGTTGTAGTATCGAAGCCGGCACGTCGGGTGTCACGGGGCCATGGAGCATCCTCTTCACGATGTCGGCCTTGCGCTTGCCGTTGGCCACGAGTATTATCTTGCGAGCGCGCATGATGTCTTTCAGTCCCAAGGTAGCGCCCCCAAGTTGTTGGTCGCTTGGTATGCCCGTTTCCCTGTGGATGCGCGCGTCCAGCTCTGGGTCCATCTTGCTGAGCCATGCCGTGCTCCCGAAAGGCGTGCCAGGCTGGTTGAAGCCCAGGTGCCCATTCTCGCCCAGGCCCAGCATGAGGATGTCTATGCCGCCCAATCGCCCTATGGCCTCAGTGAACCGCCGGCAAGCCCCGGGATAAGCGTCACGGCTTGTAGGGAACATGAGGAAACGGTTGTCGGGTACCCCTAATGAGTCCAGCAGCTCGGTTCGGAGCATGGTGTAGCACGCGCCAGAGTAAGCCTTTGGCACGCCAACCACCTCGTCGACGCCGAAGAAGGTCATGCGGTTTGTGTCGAGTGCCAATGAGGATATTATCTCAGAGAGCCTCCGGTGTATGAGTTTTGTCGTGCGTCCGGTGGACAGCCCGACGACCGCGTCCGGCTTCCGCAGTATGCCCTTGGCTATCAGCGATGCCGCTTCGTTATAAAAACTCTCTACTTTCTCAAATATTGTGATTCTGTTCATTTTTTTTCTTTCAGTTTTCGGTTCCTTTCATCGCCATTGCCGCGGCCCCGAGCAATCCCGTCTCATGCCCATTGAGTGTCGTGATGACTATTTTGTCCTTTATGAAACGGAAAGAGTTACCATTAAGCGATGGCAGCATCTTCTTCAGCAGGTATCCGTCGGCCACCACGCCGCCCCCCAATACGATATATTCCGGGTCTATCGTCCGGGCGATGTTGCCAATGAGCGTCTTCAAGGCTTGCGTGGCTTGCTCTACAATCATGTGGCAAAGCGCGTCGCCGTCCTGTTCCAGACGGAACACCTCTTTCACGTCTATTCTCCTGTCAGTGGGGAAAGTCAGACGCGTGGCATGTTCTTTCCTGAGTTTCCTCGCGAGGTTGTCCATGCCGGCGCCGGAAGCCACGGCTTCAACATACAGGTCTTGCCCCGCGCCAGTCTTGAAAGAAGTGTATCCCACCTCGCCCGCGTCCCAATGATAACCATGTATCACCTTCCCGCCGACCACGATTCCGGCTCCAACACCCGTGCCTACATTAATATATACGAAGTCGCTCGACACGCGCCCGCATCCCCAGCGTTGTTCCGCGAGAGTGGCGCTTTTCACGTCGTTGTCTATGAAGCATGGCAAGCCAAAACGCTCACTAAGCATTTTGCCCAATGGTATGGGCGACGTGCGTTCGGGGTCTATTTGCAGCCACACGCCTTGGTCAGCGTCCACGCGCCCGGGCATGCCCACACCTATGGCCACGGCATTGCGGTGACCATCATCGCTCGCCACGAAGTCGTCGAGCGACGAAATCATAAGGCTCGTGGCGTTTTCCTGACTGCTTAGGTCAGAGGTATAACGTTTTTCCCGGAGAATCTTGCCATCACTCCTCACCTCGCCAATGAGCAGTTTGGTGCCCCCGAGGTCTAATCCCAAGTAGGTCTTGTCTTTCATATCATGATTGTTGTTTTTGATTCGTGCCAGTTTCTGTTCTCACTGCAATATTAGCTCATTTCTGGTGATATGAGGTTGAAAATAATACGAAAAAGGTGGTGTGAACAGTCGTTTACCCCTTTCAAGTCAATTATCCAACATTGTTTCACGTATTCCTGCATAATTTTGTGGCACAAATAGTTAATCTAAAAACTTAATTTTAAAATCAATGCTATGAGAAATAAGGCTTTGTGTAAATGGGGAGTGGCATGTTGCGTGATGCTTGCGCCTTTCGCTGGCGTGCGAGCTCAAGGTCAAACGACCCAAGTGCATGGAATCGTCTCCGATCAAAGTGGGGAGACATTGCCTGGCGCAACGGTAATATTGAAAGGAAGCTCGAAAAACGGTACTGTTACAGATTTGAATGGTAATTTCACGTTAAACGCTAAAGTGGGCGACGTGCTTGTTGTCACCTTTGTTGGTTATGATTCTCGTGAAGTGAAAGTTACTTCAGGCGATAAGTCTTTGAGAGTCATATTGTCTGACAATGCCAAGTCTCTCGACCAAGTTGTTGTCGTTGGTTATGGAGTGCAAAAGAAGAGTGTCATGTCGTCGGCTGTCAGCAAGTTGACAGGCGAACAGCTTGACTTGGGAAACCCAACGAGCATGTCTAATGCATTGAAAGGAAAGGTCACGGGTGTGATGATTACTTCAAATTCCGGCCAGCCTGGGGCAGGATCTAAAATCCGTATTCGAGGCGTTGGTACTGTAAATAACTCAGAGCCTTTGTATATTGTGGACGGATTGCCCTCGGAGAATGGGATAGACAACCTTAATCCTTCAGACATTGAGAGCGTGGAAGTGTTGAAAGACGCGGCAAGCGCCGCCATTTATGGTGCCCGCGGAGCCAATGGCGTGGTGTTGGTAACAACAAAGAAGGGAAGCAAAGGTAAGGTACAGGTCAACTATGAGTTTACGTTTGGTATTCAGAATCCTGACAAGAAACTGGATTTGCTGAAAAGCGATGACTACCAAATGCTGATCAATGAGATGGCTACCAATTCGGGCAAGGCGCCATATTTTTCAACGAAGTCGAATGTGGATACCGACTGGCAAGAAGTGGTCAGGAATAAGAATGCGCCTATCGTGAACCACAAGTTCAATGTCAGTGGAGGAACCGATAAATCCAACTTCTATGTATCAGCAGGTTATCTCAGCCAGCAAGGAATTTTCGGCAAAGGCTACAGTGATTACTCACGACTGAACTTCAGGCTCAATTATAACACGACATTGCTTGACACAAACACGAGAGTATGGCTCAATAAAGTGAGACTCGGAGCCATTGTCTCTTTTTCAAGGGCTACCACAAAAGGCACGAGTATAGGAAACAGCGAGGTTGGTGGACTGATGGCATCCATAGACATGCTTCCTCCGACAGAATCGGTTTATCAGACCGATGAGGATAAGCTAAAGCAATATGCCAGTACATATCCGAACCATGTGTTGGCACCAGACGGACGTGCGTATAATATAATAGAGATGAGGGAAATCGTGAATCCTTTGGCTGACTTGCAGGTCAACCACAATCAGCGCACCATACCCATTAACCACACTTACAATTTCAATCTTGAGGTGGAGTTGTTGAAAGGGTTAAAGTATCGCGGCACTTTTGGCCTGGACTATTATAACACTACGACGCGAGGCGTCGTTCCTGTGTACGAATTGAACGCTACAAGCAAGAACTCCACGTCAAAAGTGCAAAACGACAAGTCGGACGCTGAATTTTGGCAGCAGGAGAACGTGTTGTCGTATAACAACTCGTTTGGCAAGCACAATTTATGTGTGCTGCTTGGCATGAGTCTTTCCTCGCGGCATTCGGAGTATCTTGGAGGAGCAGATTTTGACCTTTTGTCAACCGACATCAACAAGGCTTACATTGGCACGGCGACAGCACCTGAAGAGCAATCGCAAATATGGGGTGGCGCAAGTGACCACAAACTCGCAAGTTTGTTCGCGAGGGTGAACTATAATTACGACGAGCGATACTTGCTGGAGGCTGTCGTGAGAAGGGACGGTAGCTCCAATTTCAGCACGGAGCACCAATACGCGACATTCCCTTCGGTTTCCTTTGGATGGGTGTTCACTCGTGAGAAGTTTTTGGGGAAATTGCCCAAATGGTTCGATTATGGAAAAGTCAGGCTCAGTTGGGGACAGAATGGCAATGAAAACATAGGTGCATTCCAATACACGACGATGATGACCCAGGGCAAGAACGCCGTCTTTGGCGGAAAGGTTTACACGGGTATGTTGCCTGCGGGTTATTCCAACAAAGACTTGAAATGGGAAACGTCAGAGCAAACCGATTTGGGACTTGACTTGCGTTTCTTGAGCGGGGCGCTCACTTTCTCTGCCGATTATTATGTTAAGAAGACGAAGAACATGCTGTTGTCCATGCCAATACCATTGTACACGAGCTATTCTACAATGACGGTCAACGCTGGGTCTGTCAAGAATTCGGGAGTTGAGATGGAACTGTCTTATAGGAAAAGAATCAGCGACCTTAGCCTTGCCTTTACTGCCAACGCCTCTTATCTCAAGAACGAGGTGACCGACCAAGGTAATGACCGCATGGGAATAGACGGCATCACGGGTGGCATGGGCGGACAAGTCACTTATAGCGAGAATGGTCATCCTTATGGATTCTTCTATGGATACAAGACGGAAGGTGTCTTCCAGAACGAACAAGACATCGCAAACCATGCAAAGCAAGATGGCGCGAAGCCTGGCGACCTTAAATTCAAAGACCTTGACGGCGATAAGGTCATAACGGCAAACGACCGTTGCCAGATTGGAAATCCAATACCCGACTGGACCTACGGCTTTAATGTTAATAGCGAATGGCGTGGAATAGACTTTACGGCCTTCTTCCAGGGCACGATAGGGAACGATATTTATAAATTATACCGTCGCTCCAATGTCGCGTTGGGAAATTTCGAGAGCTTTTGGCTTGGCCGCTGGCATGGTGAGGGAACGAGCAACACTGTGCCTCGCATTGTAGAGGGAGACAACAACAACTACCAAATATCTGACTTCTTTGTCAAAGATGGGTCTTATCTAAGATTGAAAGTAGCGCAGCTTGGCTACACGTTGCCAAGGTCGTTGACCTCGAAGTGGGGCATCCAGAGGCTGAGGCTTTTCATTCAGGGCGAAAACCTGTTTACTATAACAGGCTATGATGGTTATGATCCAGAGGTCGGAACGCGTAACGGCCTCGACTCAGGTACATACCCACAAAGCCGTACTTTCACTTTTGGAGCTTCGATAACATTGTAACTTATTAATATTTGGAAAATCATGAACAAGATAAAGATTGTTTTTACGGTTGTGTCATCTTTTGTGCTGGCAAGTTTGGCTGGTTCGTGTGGCGACTTCCTTGAGACTGAGCCAAGAACGCAAATCTCTGAATCTGAGTTTTATAAGACAGAGGATGACATGAACAAGGCCTTGTATGCCGTGATGGATGAGGTGCAAACGCGCCTTATGGAGGTCTGGGCATACTCTTCATTGCTCTCTGATGAGTCTGAGACAGGAGGAGGTATTGGAGAAGGGTCTTACAAGACGAAATGGGATCATTTCTCATACACGCCATCGACATGCTTCGGAGCTTGGGGCTATGGCTCTTGGTGGAACGAATGGGACTTTGGGCTTTACAATGGCGTAGTTGCAGCAAACCAACTCATAGACCATATGCAAGGTGCGAGAGTGGATAAGGATTACGCCAACAAGACACTGGCTGAGGCTCGCTTCTATCGTGCGCTATTTTACAATTACCTTTGGATGGGGTATGAGGAGATACCACTGATTACCAAGACTATGACACCTGACGAGATGTACAATGTGCATAAGGGTACACGCCAAGAGGTCTACGACTTCATGTTGAGCGATCTTGCGGATGATGTAATCAATAGCTTACCGGAACGTGCCGCCACACAGCAAGGCCGAGTATGCAGAGACGCGGCCTTGGTCTTACGCACAAAGATAATCCTCTTCCAGAGGGACAAATCTCGTTATCCTCAGGCTTTGGCCGACATGAAATCAATAATAGAGAGCGGTCACTACAGTCTCTTGCCTAACTACAAGGATTTATGGTGGAAGTCTGGGGAATGGGGCTCGGAGTCTATTTATGACGTGGCCTTTGCGGGAAACAACACCGGTGAGGGAAACCCGATATGCAGGTCTGTTGGCGGAAGAAACATAGTTGACCCCAGAAGCGCGGACCAGGGAGGGCTCTGCGAAGGTTATGGTCAGAACACCATGAACAGTCACGTGTATAACCTTTTTGCCGACGGTGACACAAGAAGGGAGGGCACTGTCGTCCTTTGGGACGACGAGGCAAAAAAGGTAGAGTCTCTCGCGAAAGACGGCAAGCTGGATGCCGGCAGCAAATTTCAAATCAGTAACGCGCAAGAGGCATGGGAAGGAATGGGACATTACAAATATCAACCGCGAAAGGAAAGTGCTTCAGACGTGAACCCTTTGTACAACTACTCTGCTTCTTTCCGTTTTTACAGGTATGCCGACGTGCTCTTGCTTGCTACCGAACTATACGAGCGCATAAACGGCACGGTAAACGCGGAAGCACAAGGATGGTTTGACCAAGTTCGTGACCGTGCGTTCCAAGACAAGAACCACAGGATAAACCTTGCGGCTCTTGGCAAACAAGAAGCCCTCGACAAGATTTTTGAAGAGCGTGGCTTTGAGTTTATAGATGAAATGCAGAGATGGTTTGACATTCTCAGATTCGACAAGGGCACGGAAATACTCGGTAGCAAGGGTTGGACAGAGAAGTATAGGTATTTTCCGATTGACCAAAGCGAGATAGATCGCTCGCATGGAAACCTTACGCAAAATCCAGGATGGACGAAGTAGAGGTTTAGTGAATTTGATTAACTTTGTAAGATAATATATATGAAAACAATACGCAAGTTTATTTTGTCGGTCTTGACATTGCTTGTCCCGACTATTTCTCTCCTCGCCCAGTCTTCTTACCCTGCCAACTATGCCAAGGCACCGCGTTTCCGCGCGCTGTTGGTATGGGATCCGTCTGCCGAGGAGGCGCACGTGCAGTTCGACAAGGAAGCCCTCACGTTCTTCAACAAGCTGTCCTATGGTGAAGGGTTCTTGTATGAGACCACTACAGATTTCCATCGCTACATCAACTACTTGTCGCAATACGACATCGTGGTGTGGCTCAACTTCTCGCCCACGAGACAGGACGACCGTGAGGCGTTCCAGAAGTATATGGAAAACGGTGGCGGATGGATGGGCTTCCATGCCTCAGCCTACAACGACGCCAACACCAAGTGGCCGTGGTACAACGAGTTCTTGGGGTGCGGCACCTTCCTGTGCAACAACTGGCCACCGCAGTGCGCCTTGATGGACGTGGACACAAATGACCATCCCGTGACGAAGAACCTGCCCAAGAGCTATGTGGGTCCCGCGTCGGAGTTCTATCAGTGGAGTGTGTCTCCAAGGAAAAACAAGAACGTCACAGTCCTGCAGACCATATCGCCCAAGAATTATCCTTTCGGTATAAAGGATGTCGTGAAGAGCGGTGATTTCCCCGTGGTGTGGACCAACAACAAGT
>ERZ808266.98-NODE-98-length-36032-cov-14.382745_pt1 | contig 36032 bp, 38 predicted proteins | sample MGYA00521278_ERZ808266 | MGnify/ENA primary metagenome ERZ808266 (study PRJEB31516, sample SAMN03275591) | gut metagenome | biome: mammalia-associated habitat; material: feces | host: Papio cynocephalus | place: Kenya | collected 2012-08-02 ... | reverse complement strand
TCGCCGCCGCCCTCGAAATGCCCCCGGAGTTCTGGGACAACATCCTCGAATACGCAAAAAAAATCACCGGAAGCAACTAAAATGCTTCCGGTGTTCTTTTTGACGAATTTTGCATTGGAAATTTGTGAAATATTGCGGTTTGAGATTGGGCCAGTTTCATCCTACAATGAAAGTAACAATTTGGATGGAGGTTCCGCTATGAAGCGCTTTATGTCGTGGCTCGTTCTTCTCTTCTCCTTTGCGGTCGTTTATCGCTTCTTCGCTGCAGTCACCGCTCTTGTTGTGTTTTTAGTTGGCCGTCTTGCTGATAAGAGCATTGTAGCCCTCATTATTCTTTGCCTTTGCCTCGGATCCGCGATCCTTTCTGTTTTCTTTTTTGTGTTGGTTAAAGGTATCAAGCTGATTATCGACTGTTCGGAAGCTATTTGCCCGTCAAGGCGTGGAATAAGATACCTTGTCTATTCCATTTTCAATATTGTTGTTACTGTCATTGCGATTTTTCTCTGCATCATTGGCTCCCGTGACTTCGATGTCTCCTATATTTTTAGCCTTATATTTGCCGTTGTATTTCTTGTCTCATCCAAAGTTTATATCGCAAACCGACGCCCCGAATGACTTCCCCGCCGGAACGGTTTCCCGTTCCGGCGCTTATTTTATGATGTTCCGGATGATCCGGAGGATAATTTTCAGCTGATCCGGCGTTGCCCGCTCGAGCAGTTCTTGGATCTGTTCCATCGTCTTTTCCATTCCAGTCTCCATTTCTCCACAAAAAGCCTCATCGTTTTTTGTCAAACATTGCATCTTGCCCGCGCCTCCTGTAAGTTGTAAGATATAGGTAGGCGTCGCCCGCGCCGGCGGCCGAACACCGGCGCGGGCCTTTGTCTGCACAGGGGCTGGGAGCCGTCTGTGCTTTTAGCTTAGTCCGCTTTCGGTGACTTTGTAAAGATATGGGACTTTCTTTTTGCAGTCAGACGTCTGACTGTTTTCGGGAAGAGGGCATATTTTTGAAAGAAAAATTATCTGATCTGTGCCGTGAGCAGAAGCAGGCGCTCACCCCGCGCAAAACCAATCAGGATGTCGCCGAAAACACCGATCTGTCTGTCGGTACCGTCTCACAATTTTTCCGCGGCGACATCAAAAACCCGTCTGTTTACACGGTCGGTCCAATCTGTCGGGAAATGGGCGTTTCTATGGATGATTATTTTGATATTCCGCACGAAGCTCCCGCCCCCGATCCCTGCGAGGTGGAATCCGAAAGGCTCCGCACTGAAAACGCTTCTTTGCTCGCGCAGCTTGCCCAGCAGCAGAGATCCCTTCGGATGCACCGGCTTGTGACGCTTATCCTTTTGGGCATTCTTGCCCTGTGCGCCCTGGCGCTGGTGTTCGATGTCCTTACTCCGTCGATCGGCTGGTTCCGCGCATAAATCAAACCGCCCCGGCTCCGGCCGGAGCGGTATCCGTATAACCTTCTGCCCCTGTGGTGAGAATTTGCTTATGAAATTTACATCTACCTGGAAAATCGCCGACCCGCTCGCGCAGTACATCATTTACCTGCGCAAGTCCCGGAAGGACATGGAGGCCGAAGCCCTCGGTCAGACCGACACGCTCAAGCGTCACCGGGCCGCGCTCTTGTCTCTGGCGGAAAGCCGTGGGCTGAACGTCGTGGATATCTTTGAGGAGGTCGTGACCGGCGATTCCATCGCCGTCCGGCCGGAGGTGCAGAAAGTCCTGCAGCTCGTCGAGACCGGGAACTATGCGGGCGTCATCGTCATGGAGGTCGAGCGTCTGGCGCGCGGCGACACCATCGACCAGGGCATTATTGCGCAGACCTTTAAATACTCCGACACCCGCATCGTCACGCCGAACAAGACCTATGACCCCAACAACGAGATGGACGAGGAGTACTTTGAGTTCGGCCTCTTTATGTCCCGGCGCGAGTACAATACCATCAAGCGCCGCCTGTCCCGCGGCAAGGAGGCGTCCTTGCGCGAGGGCAAATGGATCTCCGGCAAGACGCCCTTCGGCTGGTCTCGGGAGAAACTGCCGAATGATAAGGGCTACAAGCTCGTCCCGCATCCGGAGCAGGCCCCCGTCCTGCAGCAGATCTACAACTGGTACACCGGCGAGGGCTGCGCGCGCATCGGCGCGAAAGCGATCTCCACGCGGCTGAACGCCCTCGGCGTCCCTACCAACTCCGGCAGCCCCTGGCGCGCGGACTCCGTGCTGGATATCCTGCGCAATCCGGCAAACGCGGGCTGGGTCAAATCCGGCGGGAGGCCGGAGACAAAGCGCATTGTCGACGGCACTGTTGTCGTCAGCCGCCCCCGCACTCGGCAGGAGGATCTGAAGCTTTATAAGGGCCTGCACGACGGCCTGATCTCGCAGGAGCAGTATGACAAGGCCGTTGCTCTGAGCTATTCCAGCGCCAGCCCGCGCGGCAAGGGCGCATGGGGGACCGTGACGAGCCTCGCCGGTCTCATCCGCTGTGACCAGTGCGGCCGCGTGATGGTGCGCCGCCCGTCTTCCGGAGGCCGCCGCGATACGCTCCTTTGCCCCTCCTACGGCTGCACGACTGTCAGCTCGTGGTATGATGACGTGGAGGAGGCCGTGCTGGACGCGCTGCGCGGCTGGCTGCGTGAGCTGGAGCTCGGCGAGGCCGCCGCGCCGGATGACGCGCCCATGCGTGCCGCGCTCGAGTCCTCGATCGCCGCCGACCGCAAGCAGCTTGCCAAGCTGGAGGCGCAGGAGGCCCGCGCGTATGAGCTGGTCGAGACCGGCGTCTACACGCCTGAGATCTTCCTGCAGCGCTCGCAGGCGCTCGCCGCCGATAAGCAGGTCATCGTCGACCGCATCGAGGCAAGTCAGACCACGATCAGCGATCTGGCCCGCGCCAGGCAGTCCCGCGCCCGTCTGGCCCCCGCCGTCCGCCGCGTCCTCGAGACCTACCCGCTCTCCGGATCCCCGCAGGAGAAAAACGACCTCCTGAAAACCGTCCTGCAGAAGATCCTCTACCATAAACAGTCCAAATCCTACACCAAGTCCGGCAGTGACATGCACGTCACCCTCTACCCCCTCACGGATTGAACGTTATACATTTATTCGGCACGCATGAATGCGACCCTTTTAAATGCAGATTCTACGGCAAGCAAGAATCCCTCTCCGTCTTGGAGAGGGATTTTTTTATTTTGCGATATGCTCATAATACTCCATGAGCTTGCGCTCCGGGCCGGGGCCGTCTTTGTCGAGGAGGAAGGCTTTGGACAGGGCGGCGTAGAATTCCGGGCGGTTGAGGCCGAACTCTACGGCGACTGGGTAATAGTCCGAGTACATCATGTTCATCGTCACGCCCCACGCCCAGCGCGGGATCTCGGTCTCCTGAACTCCCATGCCGTCGGCGATGGCGCTGGTCTGGTCCATGGACCAGTGCGGGCCGGTCGTGCCGTCAGCGTTGCGCATGGCGGCCATCCACTGCCTGGCGGTCGTGCGGTCGAACTGGGCCGTCTCCGGCTCTTCGTGGTGCCCGTGCAGCTTTTCGAGCCTGCAGATCGTCTTCGCGTACAGCCCGACTTCCTCTGCGCTGCCCAGCGTCACGGGCTTTTCCATGGCCTCGTGCAGCTTCGTGTAAAGCTTTTCGATATATTCTTTCATCTTGTCATGCCTCCTGGATATACCGGTAGAGTTTATCGACGTCGTTCTGGTCAAACCGCATATCGCCCAGCAGCGGGACGGACACGGTCAGCTTGTTCTCAAAGCGCGGCCGGGCCGCGTTGTAGAGTTTGTCGAGGTCGATGTTCCCGGCGTCGTCGAAGATCTGCATCATTTTGACCGCTGGATTCTCGCGCAGCGCAAGGATCTTTTCGCGGCTGCCCTCCATGATGAGCGCCAGCATGATCCCGGCTCCGATGCCCTTGCCGCCCGGCAGGTGCGGGATGACCTCGTTGTCTGCGTAGCGCATCGCGCCGCGCATGGCCTGATCTATCGTCACTGTCATACAGTTATCCTCCGTTTTCGGGTGGGGCGGCTATCGCCGCCCCTTTTGTTTAGTTGCTGCAGCAGCGCTGGATCGGGTTGTAGAGCGTCTGCGCCGTGGTCGCGGTGCCCGTGGTGACGTCGGCGACCTGCTTGGGGTAAAAGGTCGCGTTGACGTAGGTGACGATGGAGTTGTCACCGCAGCAGCGGCGCTCGGCCTCCATCTTGACCGCGTCAAGCGCTTCCTTGCGGACGGACTCGACGTCCTGCTTGACCAGCGTGAAGCTGTCCTCTGTGCGCTGGTTGTGGACGGCCTGCTTGCACAGCGTGTCGCGGATGTCCTTGAGCTGCCCGTCGAGGTAGCTGTACATCTCGAGCATCTTGCCGTCGTTGTAGGTGTTGGCCTTGAGCAGTGCGATCTCGCTGTCCTTCGCGGCCAGCTGCTGCTCACGCTCGAGCTCGTAGCGCGATACGGGCATGTTCTCGCTGCATGTCGGCTCCTGCTGCCGTGCGGCGAGCATGGCGGCGACCGTCATGGCGGGCGTGACCGCCGCAGCGACGTCAGCCGCTTCCGCTCTCTTGTTCTGGTTGAGTCCGCCCAGCAGATTGCCGAGGCCGCCGTTTGCCAGACCCAGCGCAGCGCCGCCGATGCCGAAGCCCAGCGCAGTCCCTGCGAGTCCTTTGCTTGCGTATTCCATAAAAAATCCTCCGGTAAAAGTAGTAAGCTGGCCAGCTCCTACCTTCATTCTGCCGCTTCCCCGGTTTTTATGGGGGACATTTCCGGGACATTTATGTACCATTTGTGGGACATTCTCACCTCTTAAAAATTTTCCCAGCTCCCCCTCTTGACTTCTACACATTTTTGAGTTTATACTAGGGGTGCGGAGAGATCCGCGAAAGAATCCTGAAATCTGGCACCGCACGATCCGCGGCACAACCATTTCAGGAATCTACAGAGATTGAACGTCGCCGTTCATCATCTGCCCATGAAAGCGGAGATCCCTTGCCGTTAAATAGGGAGCTAAAAAAGCGGAAATCCCTTGCCGTTAAGTAGGGAGCCAAAAAAGCGGAAATCCCTTGCCGTTAAGTAGGGGCTAAAAAAATCATGGGCAACTAAAAGCGAGACTTCCGCAGTCTCGCTTTTTCTTTCCCGGAAAGGTCGAATCTTGGAGAATCTTTTTATCTGCCACATCAGTGAGCGCTATATTTCCTTCCTCCATTCCCGTGACTTCCGTGTCCCGTTCAACAAGGGCCAACGTCGCCCCTATGTCGGCGTTGTTCTCACTGTCGGAAGCTTCCGCTATTTCGTCCCCATGGAATCCCCGAAACCGAACCATGCCAATCTAAAGCCCGGTAAGCACATTCTGAAGCTTGACGGCGGCCGCCTCGGTCTTCTCGGCTTCAACAACATGGTCCCTGTCCCTGATACTGCGATCATCGAATACGACATTTCCGCAGAACCTGACGTGAAGTATCGCAACCTGCTCCTGAACCAGATTGAGCATTGCAACCGGCAAAAGCTTGCCATTCTGGATCATGCCAATCGTACATACTACGATGTGGTCAATGGAAAGAGCGGCTTCCTCCGCAAGATCTCCTGCGACTTCCGCGCGCTGGAACACGCATGCAGATCGTATAACCCGAACTATCGTCCGAAAGCCAATCCCGGAATATAGAAAAAGCGCCATGAGCCGTGGCTCATGGCGTTTTTTCTTTGTCCGGCTGGCCGGTGAGGCGGCGGGCGGTGTTGTAGATGTGGGGCAGGCGGCGGGAGATGGTTTTGCGGTCGACGCCGATCTCGGCGGCGGCGTCCATCTGCGGGAGCCTGCCCACGATATAAAGCCTGATGATCTGCTGGTCGATCAGGTCGCAGATGCCCTCGTCAGCGACGTGCTCCCAGTCCCTGCGCGTCATGTTTTCCAGCCCCTTCGGCAGGGCCACGCGCGCAGTGATGCTTCGTCACTCCCTTTCTTGCCCGCCGCCGGGCGGGTCAGCGGTCGAAGACGCCGGTACGGTCCAGGATGACGAGCATGCGGACGTTGTCCTCGCTCAGATCGAGCGTCAGGTCCTCGCCCGTGCCGCCCTTGCCCTTGAGCAGGCCCTTCTCCACCAGCTTATCCAGCGTTTCGCGGTACGTCTGGTTGTCGACGTCACGCAGCTTTTCGTATCTCATGGCTGTCTCCTCCTGCAGTCTTGCCTTGAATTCCTGCCACTGGCGGTCGCCGGATGTCCCGTAGTAGATGTTATGCGCCGGGCCGACGAACGGGGCCGGGCAGATCTTTCCGGTGACGTCATAGTGGCGGATGACGTTCTCCAGCGGGATGTTGTACTGCCGCATGAGCTTTGTGGTGAGCCACACGGCGTTTTCGATGACGCGGCGGTCGAAGTACCAGTCCTTGTCGTTCGCGTTCAGGCGGCTGCTGTCGAGCTTTTGCGGGCGCAGCTCAATGCCGATGGAGTTGCAGTTGCGGCAGGTCGGATGCCGGTAGCGCAGGCCGCCCACGGCCCCGCAGTGCCACGCCATGTCGGTATCCGGCACGCAGTGGTAGATGACGTCCTTCTCATCCACGCAGTAATGCGCGGACGCCATCGCCTCCGGGGCCTTGAACCATTCCGACGCGCCATAGGCGCTGGAGAAGGCCCCGAAGAAGTGGATGACCAGATACTGCGGCTTATTGCCGCCCCGGTAGATGTTGACGCTTGTGAAATTGTCTACGATCTGCGGCGGCATCGTCTTCATTCTTCCTTGACCTCCGGCAGGCCCGCGACGGACGTCAGCAGGGACAGGATGCCCGCCAGCGCCGAGGCCGAGGCGACGGCGATCCAGTTGACATCAGACAGGATCATGCTCGTGCCGATGGTTGCTACCGCCGTCTGGGCGACGGTCTTGATCGCGCGGATACCCGCGGCTTTCCACCATTTTGCGTTCATATGTAAGTTCTCCTTTCAAATTTCGCGCCTTGCGGCGTGTGTTACAGAATTTTGCCCAGCACCCAGCCGATGATGCCCGTGACCAGCGCGGTCAGGGCGATCCTGACCAGCGCGTCCCAGCGGCTGCCGGGGACCGCCTTGAGACTTTTCACGTCGGCCTTGATCTCGCTCACGTTCTCTTCGATCGTCTCCTGCTTGGTCGCCAGCACCTCCACCGAGGTCGCCAGCTGGTGCAGCGCCTTGTTGTCCGCCTCCAGATCGTTGATCCGGTGCGTGTTGGACTTGCAGCGCGCCTCGAGCGCCGCGACCTGCGCCTGAATTCCGTCGTCCATTTTCTATTCTCCTTTTCATAAATAATCGTTTGACATATGATACTATATGTAGTATCATATTTGCGCAGAGGAGGGTACGCGAATGGAGATCAAGCTCAAAAAGCAGCCGCAGAAATACCTCGCCAGCGTAGACGACAAGACCCGCAAGAAGCTCTACAAGGCGCTCGACCAGCTGTCCCAGCTCGAAGGGAACATCGTCCGCCTTGGCGGATATAAATCCAGATACCGCTATAAACTAGACCATTACCGCATCGTCTTCGACTGGGTGCAGGGAGAGCTCGTGATCATCGTCATCGAGATCAACACCCGCACCAACATCAAATATTGAGGAGGTTTTTCCATGAAAGCAGATCTTTCCGCTGCTGAGATTGAAAAGCGCTTTGCCGCCATCAATGCCCAAGCGCCTGAAACGCTTACCGCCGAGGAAGCTGCGTCTCTTGCCCATGCGGAAGCCATGGACGACGGAACGACCGTCGACCTTGAAACGCTCAAACAGGAGCTGGACGGCTTCAGCGGCCGTCTCGTCATCCGCATTCCGAAGAGTCTGCACAAGCTCCTGAAGCAGGAAGCTGATCTTGAGGGTGTCAGCCTCAATCAATACATGCTTTATAAGCTCTCCCGCTGATCTCCTATGAGCCGCCCGATATGGGCGGCTTTTTTCTGCCCTTTCTCAAAAGCACCATGCCGCCGCGATACCGTCCACTTCGGACGCGACGCTCCAGTCCGCTTCACCGCTCCATCCTGTTCTGTCAAAGCAGCTGGTGCTGTTGAGTCTCGGCGAGCGCAGATACCACGCGCGGTTTTTCTTCCGGTTAGCCTCCGTCTTGTAATACTCGTACTGCGTGCCCTCGCCCGCATAGGAGAATGTCCGTGTGCCCTGGACCTCGATCTCCGACAGCAGGAACAGCGTGTCCTCCGTCGTGTCGATGGCCGAGCTCGCGCCGCCTGCCGTGGTCTTCTTCGTCACGGCCTTCAGCGCGGCCACGACCTCCGCCGGCATCACCTTCTTCAGCGCCGGGAACGCGTTGGACGTCCGCACCAGGCAGTTCTTCCAGCCGCAGTCGTTATACGCTCCGCCGTTCATCTTGTACTGCGTCGCATAGGTCGTGTGCATCTGGAATGTCAGCGGAGCCTTGCCCGAGCCGTCGGCGTAGTCGTCGTGGTTCTTGCCGATGATGTCGATCTGGTAGTTCTTCTTCCCGAACGCCATCACGCAGCTGTCGCCGACCTTCCACGTGGACGGGACCTGCTTTGTCTGGCAGGCCAGGATGATATCCTTCCACTTGTTTTCCGAGAAGACCTCCTTGATCCCACCGGTGTTCGGCCTCGGTCTGTTGTAGATCATGACGCATCCCCCTGATAGTTCACGCTCTGCACCGTCACATACACCGTGATCGCCGCCGTCGGCACCGTCTCGCACTGGAACGTCAGCGTCTGCGCCGACCCATCCTCCCCGATGCAGAGGATCCCGGCGTCATTGTACGCTGACAGGTCGCTCAGCTTCGGTGTCGGGATCAGCAGATGGTCCGTCTCCGTCGAGCTTGCCGCCGCGAAGCTCACCGCCTGCTGCTTCGACGTCGCATTCCACCCCGCCACCGTGAGCGTCACCGGATAGGTCTTCGCCGGGGCTGCATACTTCCCCGCCAGGCTGACCGCGCCGGTCTGCCCGTCGACGGAGCTGACCGGCACGCTGACCTGCGCTGCGGCCGCCGCGGCCAGCTCCTGCTTGTCCGCCTCGGTAAAATAATCCGTCCCCTTCACCGGCGTCGCGCCCGCGGGACCTTGTGGCCCAGTTGGACCTTGCGGGCCGGTCTCACCCTGCGGGCCTGTTGGCCCCTGTGGCCCCGTCTCCCCCTGCGGCCCCGTAGGCCCTTGCGGGCCAGTCTCGCCCGGTTCTCCCTTCGCGCCGGGGTCTCCTTTGTCTCCCTGCTCCCCCTTCTCACCGCGCGACGGCTTCCCGGTGTCGGTCTCGCCCAGATACCAGTTGCCGTTCTCTCCGATCGTCGGCGTCACGCCGTTGGCGCCTGGCGCACCATCGTCTCCGGCTGGACCTGTTGGTCCCTGCGGCCCGGTCTCACCCTGCGGGCCCGCAGGCCCTTGTGGTCCGGTCCCGCCTGTCTCACCTTGCTCTCCCTGCGGTCCCTTATCGCCCTTATCGCCTTTCTCGCCGCGCGACGGCTTCCCGGTGTCGGTCTCGCCCAGATACCAGTTGCCGTTCGTGCCGATCGTCGGCGTCACGCCGTCTGCGCCCGCCGGGCCGGTACTGCCCGTCTCGCCCTTTGCGCCGGGGTCGCCTTTGTCGCCCTTGTCGCCCTTCGCGCCCTGCAGCGGCCCGTTGTTGATCCACGCGCCTGTCACGCCGTCGTAGATGTAAATGTCATACGGCGCTTCCACGCCCACGCCATAGGCGTCGCCGGCCGCCGGATCCTGCACTGACGTCTGCAGCGCAGAGGCCGAGCCGTAATATCCCTTGACCACAAAGCCGGAGCCGGTGTCACCCTTATCGCCCTTGTCTCCCTTCTCGCCGGGAACGCCCTGCGGGCCGGTCTCCCCCTGTGGCCCCCGCTCACCCGGGTTCCCCTGCGGGCCGGTCGCGCCGGTCTCGCCTTTGTCGCCCTTCTCGCCGGGGTCTCCCTTCGGGCCAGTCTCGCCCTGCGGCCCCCGCTCGCCGGGGTCTCCCTTCGGGCCAGTCGCGCCGGTGTCACCCTTCGCTCCCGTGTCGCCCTTCTCGCCCTTGACGGTCTCGACGCTAAAGTCAAATGTCTTCCCGTCCGAAAGCGCGATCGTGTACGTCGCCGTCGTCCCGCTCTGCGATTTCTTCGTGATCGACGTGATGCTCGCGCCCGCCGCGCCGGTCTCGCCCTGCGCGCCTGCCGGGCCGGTCTGTCCCTGCGGGCCCGCCGGTCCCGTCTCGCCCTTCGGTCCCTGCGGGCCGATGACGGAGCCGAGGTCGATCTCGCTGCCGTCCGTCAGCGTGAAGATCAGCTTCCCTTCGTCCGTGACCTCCACGGCCTTTACCCCGCGGGAGATCAGCCCGCCGATCGTCACCGTGATCTGATTTGGAATTTCTACCCTCATTCTCTGCTCCTTACTCCACGAATGCCCGGTTCCCGCTCGCCAGCGTCGTCTTGTCGCCGTGCGTGTACCGGATGTCGTAGGTGTATTTTCCCCTCGCGAATTTTGCCGTGACCGTCGCGTCGAAGTTCAGCGTGACCTGGTCGTTCTCCACCTTCGCAAAGCTGAACGTGTGGACGGTCTGCCGCGTATCGTCCAGAAACACGACCGCCATGCTGTCCGTCGATCCGATCGTGACGGTCTCGCCGTCCTGGTCCTTCAGGTCGAACCGCAGCACGATCGAGAACGTGTCCCCCTCGTACCACCGCAGCACCCCTTTGTCGATCCTCGGGCTCGGGTAAGCCCCCGGAATTGGCGTCGCCATGCCGCATCCCTCCTTTTCATCCAGTGTAGCAGACCCGGCCGCCGGATTCACCCCACGCCCCGGCCCGCCTCCGTTCTCTTCTCCCAGTGTAGCAGACCCCTCCCGCGGATTCACCCCCACGCGCAGCTTTCCCCTTGCCATTCCCGCCCGCCGGTGCTATACTGGAACCATCAAATGACAGGAGGCAATCCCATGCTTGACGAAAAAGATTTTGAGAAGATCCAATCCATGATTGACAAGTCCGTCGGCGACGCGAAAGACGGCATCTTAGCCCAGACCGCCGCCATGATCGACCAGGCCAAAGACGACATGCTCAGGCAGTCCGCAGCCAGCACCCGCGCCATGATCGACCAGGCCAAAGACGACATGCTCAAGCAGTCCGCCGCCAGCACCCGCGCCATGATCGACCAGGCCAAAGACGACATGCTCAAGCAGTCCGCAGCCAATACCCGCGTCATCATCGAGAGCAGCGTCATGAAAAAGCTGGACCTCCTGATCGAAGGCCAGCAGTCTCTTCTCGAGACCCTTGCGCCGAAGAGCCGCGTTGAAGAGCTCGAAGAAGAGGTCTCCTTCCTCAAATCCGTCGTCCACCTGCACAGCCAGCGCCTCGCGGAGCTGGAAAAAGCGCAGTAACAGATATACCGAAGGCCGGGGCATCCGCCCCGGCCTTCTTGTTTTACTTGTATGGATTGTTTTCTTCCTTCCAGTTCGCCCCCATGGCTGCCCAGAGTGCGGCCTTCTGTGCCTTTGTCAGGTTCAGCGCATCCAGAACCGTCTGGATACGCTCCTGTGAGACAGTCTGCGTTCCGAACTGCTTGAAATATAGTTGCTTATACTGCATATATGCGTCATAGCCGACGCCGTCTCCAGCAAGCGTGTCCATTTTTTCCTGCTCCTCGTCGGATGCCAGGACGGAATAGTAATACGCTGTCTTTGCGTTCTGCGGAATGTCGTAGGCGAACAGCATAGTAAGCTTCGCAGTTTTGTCGTCGACCTTCTTCATAGCAGTCACGAACGCGTAGCTTTCCCGCTGGTCTGCGCCGCCCTCAGTCATGCCCTGATAGGCCGCGGTCTCCTTCGCGGACAGCGATTTAAACCCGCTCTCTACCCAGCTCTGCGCCTCTTCCGTTGCCGTCTTGCCGAACAGCAGCGCCTGTGCCCAGCTCTTGGCCCGGTCAGCCGGATTGTCGTTGTACACGGGATACTGTAAGATGTCGCGGCCCTCGTTGTCGACCGAATAGCTGCCGCCGCGGGCCGCCGCCGTCGCGCCCTGATACGCCTTGCGGATCTGCCCGCCGCCGAACGGCGTCGCCAGATACAATCCCGGTTTCAGCAGCTCGTTTCCGATGGTCTGTGCCTTCTTCGCAGGCGCCATGTCCTCGTTCTTTGCCAGCAGCGCCTTCTCGATGTTCCCGAGGTTCGGGATGGCCGACGCGACCGCGATTCTGCCGCTGTCGATATCCAGTCCCAACGCCTCATCAACGCCGAGGATCGTCAGCGCCTGCGTACCCGGCAGCTCAGAAATCAGGTTTCCTTCAAGATTCTTGATTGCTTGATACGTGCCCGGCTTCTCCTTCGTGAAGTCCCATTTCCCGGACACCGCTGCCTGCACGGTGTTCGGCAGCTGATACCCCGTGAAATCTCCGACCGTATCGTTGATGATATCCAGCGGATCCAGCGCCGCGCGGCGGCCCACAACGGCCTCGTAGAACTCATTGTAGATCCACGTGCCGATGAGGAATTTGAACATGGCCTTCGCCAGTGCCGCCACGCCCTTCTTCCGTTCCTCCTGCGCCATGTCCTTGAAGATCCAGCTCAGTTCATTGTTGACCTCCAGCTGAAACTGTGTAAACAGCTTCACCAGCGGGTTCCGCGCGGAATAAAGTGTCGGCGTCGAGCCCTTGCTCCGGTCTGCCATCACGCCGGAGGCAAACTGATCCGCCTCCTGCATCGCGCTCATCTCGCTCATGCCCCTGCGCAGGTTCTGGTAATACCGCGCACGCACCACGCTTCCGGTTGTGAACGTGTCGATCGACTCCATCAGCCAGCCCGCACCGGCGGAGACCTTATCCATCGTGCTCATGGCCAGCCGTCCATAGCCACTTCGGTTGTTGATGAACGTCGACGCAGAATCCAGCCCGTCAGCGGTCTTGTAGTTCTTCAATGTATCCCACATGCCGCGCAGCACGTCCGTCGTCGACACCTGGCTCCACGCCTGCGTGATCGGGATGAAGTTTGTGAGCGCCGAGCCTACGTTGGCCGCTACCATGTTCGCACCCACGCGGGACTCGAATTTCTTCATGACGTTGTAGAACTTCCGCCCCATGAGCTTCTCCATGCCCCGGTCGAGCCGCGACTTCTTCCCGGCCAGAAGATTCGTGTACTCATCCAATTCATCCACGAAGTTCGAAAGCCCGTATTGTCCGTTCTTCGTCAGGTTCGTCACCTGCTCGTTGGCTTCATCCGGATTGAGGAACGGGTTCATCATGATCGCGTCGATCCTCTGCTTTAGTCCCTCATCCGACGCCCGGTACCGGATCTGCGTCGCCAGCGCCCGCAGCCGCTGGATATCCGCCGTATGGAAGATCACGTCCGTCGCGACCTCGATATACCGGTCAAAGCCCTGCAGCGCATCATACGCTGTCGCGTATCCGAGCCGGTTCTGGATATTCGCCATGTACCGGATGCCCGGCTTGAAGTTTGCCGTCAGTCCGTTGATCGTCGCCGGCAGCGGCGACACATCGCCCTCGATCCCGGCCGCCCTTGCGAACTTCTGCAGGATGCTGCCGCCTTCTTCGTTCTCCTGGAAGTGCGGGAAATACCCCTGCAGATAGTTGACCGGCTCATAGCCGTTTTCAATGCGCACCTGATTCATGTCCTGGAACAGCTTGTCGTAGACCTCGTGGAAGACCTTCACGGCTGCCCGCACCTTGCCGAGATCCAGCTTCGGGTTCTGCTTCTCGAATTCCTGAATGGCCGCGTTCCACTCGTCAAACGTCATCCCCCCGCGCCTTTCGACACGCGGATGCTGCTTGAGATAGTCCCGGTTGAATTCCGCCTCGCCCAGCCACTGCACCGCATAGCTCTCGGAGACCAGATTCCCCTTCCGTACCTGCCGGTCAAGCCCCAGCGCCCGGATCCGGTCCTGCTGCTGCACAAGGTAATTCTTGCGCTTGCTCTCGTTCTCATGCACCGGCCAGAAATACTTGTTGATGAATTCGTTTGCCTTCTCATCGGAGACCTTGCCCTTCCGCGCGATATCCCGGATGTTCCGCTCCATCGTCTCGCGCTGGTACCGGATCCCCATGGTCTTGTCGACCCACTTGATGGCCTCGGCCTCGGTCAGCGCCTGCTCGGCAAAGTCCCGCAGTCCCTGCTTGCGCTGCGCGTTCCACGCCTTGAGCTTCAGCGCCAGCATGTCATAGTCGGCCTTCGCCTCGTAGACCTTCAAAATCTGCTGCCCGTTTTCCAGCCCTGCCACGTAATCCGGACTCGTCTCTCCGCGCAGCAGCCGGTTCACGATCTTCTGGTCAGCCTCCGTCAGCAGCGTCTTGCTCTGTGCCTTCTCGACCACTCGCCGGGCGTCCTTCAGCTGCTTCCACATCTGCTCTGTCTCCGCCGCCGTCTGCGGAATAGCGAGCTTTTCCTTCGCCTTGTTCTGCGCCTCCAGATACCGCTGCGCCACCCGCAGCCCGCTCGTGAGGCGGTCAATGGATTCCGTAAAATTCGCCTGCTGCCACTTCTTGAAGCTCGCCGCCTGCGGCCCGTAGTATTCATCCAGCGTCTTCTGTACCTTCTGGATCCCGCGCGCCACATCATAGATCTGCATCAGCTGATCGCTCGGTGCGGTAATGTCCGCCGGGAACAGCTCCGGCGCCATCTCCTGCAGCTGCTGATACGCCACGTCCACCGGCAATCCATCCTTGCTGATCGTCAGCGTCCCCATGGCCGCCCTCCGGAACAGATTGTAGTCCGCAATATCCTTCCTGTCTGTCTCCGAAATCGAGATCTTCTGATCCCGGATGAATTTCTTGAGATCCCCGTACTGCTCGATGTACTGCGTGTCTTCTTCAATGCCCGCCTTGTAGGCCGTCTCAAACAGATCATTCAGCTTCGCCCGGTCGAGCTGCCTGTCCGTAAAGAACGTCCGCAGCGCCTCCTCGGCCATCGGCTGCAAGACCTCCCGCTTTGCCTTCCCCGGCACGCTCAGATTCTCTGCCAGCTCGTTTACCATCCGGCTTTCCAGCCGCCGCACATACTGCGCCGCCTTCTCCCCCATCAGATCCCGATACCGCCCGTCCTGCGCGGAATACCGGAACTGACTGACCGACGGCGTGTTGTCCGCCTGCGGGAGCTTCCCGTTCTCAAAATAATCCCGGATCGCTTGCAGCACCTTGTTTGCGTGCGTCCCTCTGGAAAACTCCGTGCTGGAGATCGTGTTGCCCTGCGCATCGTCAATGTCCAGAATGACCTCTCCACGTTCTTTGCTGATAAAATCGCTGAGTGCGTCCATCTGTGCCTTTGTCGGCATGACAGCAAGGTTGATGCCGCCGCTCTCCGGAGAAATGCGGATATTGCCTTCCTGCATGAAGCGCGCCATGCCGCCGCTGTAATCTCCGCCGCCGTAGTCCTCACCCAGCGCATCAATGATATCCCGATGATCGACTGTCCGGTATCCACCGGGCCCGCCCTCGTGCCGCCCGGAGAAATCCAGCCTTGCACCGTTCAGAAGCACATAGCCTGTCTCGCTCCACTTGTACGTCTTCCCGAAATAGTCGAGCGCGGTCTTGTCGTTCTGCTTCTTCTGCTCTGCGGACGTTTGATCTGCACTGGCAGAGAATTTCCCCTTGACAGTTTCTCCCGTTTTGGATATACTGTTTTTAGAAGAACCTGCGTTGGCGGCATTTTCGCTGCTGACCCCGGCAGTGAAAGTCCGGGGGGCGTCGGTTCTTCTTTTTTTGAGTGAGAAGGTATAGACGAAATCGCCATCATCCCGTTCCATGACGTCCAGATTGAAGTCGTAAACGCCGTTCCGACCCGGCTGTGCATCATCGACATAGTTGATTGCATTTACGAAGTAATGCCAGCGCTCCGAACTCTCGTGCATCCGTGTCTGTTTGAACTCGCCTTTGCTGTTTTCATATCTGGATTCATTCGCAATTTCCCAGATATCGTTTGCAAGGTTCAATGTAATCAGGCGCTCCGTTCTGCTCCCTCGTCTGTTCCCAAACGCCATCTTCCCCGCGAATGTCTGCCCGTTTGCTTCACCGTCAAACCTAGCCGTTATCTTTTTTTCTTTTCCGTCTTCCAGAATTGTCAGGTTGAGAGGTTTTTTATCCCACACTTCCGTGATGAGCCTGTACATATACTCGCGCTTTTCGTCCATTGTCATGTCGCTGGAAAAATCGCTCTTATACGTTTTCAGCCCGTTTTCTCCACGCCCAACCATACTGTACTTCGCCGGCGGCGCCCTCGCGCTGCCGGATTTTTTCTGCCACTGGCCGACCTCGACCTTCACGTCCGCGCGCAGCTTGTTTGTACCGTAGTCTGTGCGGTTCATGCCTGCGTAGGTGTCCGCGACGATCTCCTCGACGTAGGCGTCCGTGTCGTCACCGTAGATCCCGGCGTAGGCGTCCACGTAGCTCTCGATCATCTCCTTCGTGATCTTGCCCTCAGACAGCAGCCGCTTCTGGATCTTTTCCGCCATCTCCGGCCAGCGCTTGGCCAACAGATGATACCCCTCATGCTTCGCCAGCTCGAACGCTGAATATTCTTCGCTGTCCGCCCGGATGAGGACAGCCCCATCTTCCGTCACGGCCGCGTCGGCATAAAATGTCTGCCCATTGATCTCCTGTTCCAGCTGCCCGGTGAAGAACCGCGCATTCTGTACGCCCATCGACCGGAAGAATTTTGCCGCGTCCTTGATGTCCTGGCTGCCTGCCTCCTGCCCCTGCGGCATGACGCGCACGGTCTGCGTGCTGTTCTCGCCGAAGCCGAGCTCCGAAAGCGTTACTTCATCCCAAGCTTTTGCGAGATCTCTTGCACCCTGCGCTCTCTTTCTTCCGGCTTCAATTCTTTTCCGCTGCGCTGTGCTTTGGCGAACGCCTCCAGCTTGTCCTTCGGCACGCTGACCAGCCTGCCCGACTTGTCCTTCATCAGTAGTCTCGATACTGCCATTGTTTACTCCTTTCTGCCCGGCGGCAAGGCCCGCTCGATAGGCGGCTGCCGCCACGTCCTGATTCATTCCTTCGGCGTAGCGCATGGCCCGCTGCTCACTCGCGCCGAGTCTGCCCTGCTCATAGACCTGTCCGAAGCTCTGCGCATACTGCTCCGCCGGCATGCCCGTCGTGTTGCCATTCAGGAAATACGCCGCCGTCTGCTCGTCGTACCCCGCTCTCCGGGCCTGCTCCTGCAGATACTGTTCCTCCTGCTGCAGCGCGGCTTCGTCCAGCGCCTGCTCCGCGTCCGCCGTCTGCTGCATGGCGTACTGCACCGGATCCAGCTCGCCCATGTTCTCCGTCCCCGGGATGGGCGCGAGCAGACTGTCCTGGTCATACTGCTGCTGTGCCGCCCGCTGGGCCTGCTGGACGGCCTGAACGCTCCGCTGAGCTTGCGTCTGTGCCTGTTCCTGCTCCTGTCGGTACTGTTCGGCAAGCCTCTGGTTCTCCTGCGCTGTCTCCGCAGCGCTCTTGTAGATCTGGAACGTCTTCTCGTTCGCCTCGGCCTGCGCCTGCTCCTGCCGGGCCTGCTCCTGCAGCTGCTCGAGCCGGGTCAGCGTCTCCGGCACGCGCGGCTCCTGCCCTTCGTCCACGGCCGCCTGCTGCTCCTTCGCGACCTCACGCAGCGTGTTCTCCACGGCCTTCTGCGCCACCTCGCCGCCCTCGTCTACGGTCTGCTGCAGCTCCTCGGCCAGCTGGTGCGCCTTCGTGCCCTCTTCCTGCGCCATACCGTAGTCGATAACGTCCTGCACCTCGCCCGCCTCGATGACCGCTCTGGCCGTCTGTGTGACGTTCGCTTCGAGGATCACGCGGTTCACACCCGCATATGTCCCGGACATGGCAAGGCCGGACAGACCGCCCGCAAGGAACGAAAGGCTGTCTTCTTTTGCGAAGTCTCCGACCATCGCCGCCAGCGCCTGCGTCGGTGTCTTTCCATCCGCGAGATACGCCGCATAGGCAGACATGACCTCACCACGGTCATGCTTCGCCACCACGTCATACGCACGGTTGAGCCAGTTGGACGCGATCTCCTCCGCGCCTTCCGACGCGAACGACCGCAGCGCCTTTTTCCACACAGCCTTCCCGCTCAGCATGTTCTCGATGATATCGCCCACGGAATACTTTTCCGTGATGCCCTCGATCGCACCCTCGACGATACCGTCGACCAGCGCGTCCGCGTTGGACTTGCCGTTCTGGATGCCCTCATAAACGGAATCCGCCGCGACCTGCGAGCCCATGACCCAGTTCATCGTTTCCGCGATCGCATCCTTCGCGCCTGCCCCGGCCGCGCCGCCGACAGTACCCACAAGCCCCGTCGAAAGTGCCATGTTGACCGCGCTGTCCAGCGCCGACGTGCCCGCCTGGTAGAGGAACTGCCCCGTCGGGTTCATATTCTGCATCACGCTCTGACGGATCCCGGAGGACAGGCGCGACGCGTTGTACGCCGGGCTGTAGATGTTCGTCGGCATGTCCTCGTTCTGATAGCCGCCCGCCCACTTCGGCAATACGCCGCGCAGCGACTCCACATTGCCCAGCGCCTTCCCCGGCGCCAGTGCCGCGGAGAACAGCGTCGCCGCTGCTTTCCCCGCAAAGGACCCGCTGCCAAGCTCCTGTGCCGCCTGGTCGAGCTTCTGCGCGTTCTCATAGTCGTCCAGTACCTTCTGCCATTCCGCCAGCCGCTTGAGCGTGTCGTCACTGTAGCCCTTTTCGTTGAGCGCCGTCTTCGCGTCGTACTTTGCGTATGCCCGCACCTGATACCCGTTCAGCTCCTGCCCGCGGTACTGCCGCAGCAGGTCCTGTTCCTCCTCGCTGAGCGCACGCATGGCGTCCTGCGCCCGCAGTAAGACCGCCTGGCTGTCCGCGGCCGCCTTGCGCTCCTTCAGCGCGTCGATCTCCTGCAGCGTCTCGTCGTTCTTCACGTTCCCCAGCCCATACGGCAGCGTGGTGTCCTGCGCCCGCCCGAGGTCTGTGAAGAAATTTGCGTTCTGCTCTTTCTCTGCGGTCTGTTCCGCGTGTGCCTTCTCCAGCGCGTCGATCTGCTTGCCCAGCTCCTTCGACGTCCGCCGCATCCCGCGCAGCTGATCCAGCTGCGCATTCTGCGCCGCCCGGGTGCGTCGGTTCAGCGCACCCACATCTTCCCGCACCTGCTGTGTGGCCGGTGCGAAGCGCCCCGCCAGCAGCGCGCTCTGCTGGCGCAGCGTTTGCGTCCCGAGATTCCCTTGCGCCTGCATCCGTGCCGCAGCATTTTTCTGTTCCGTCTGCTCGCGCCGCAGTTCCTGTGTTGTAAGCTGCTCTGAGGTATTTGTCGGCGTCTTCTTCGTCCCGCTCAAATACGGCTTCATTCTGATCTGCGCGAGCTCCGCCTCGCGCACGGCGTTCTGATATGCCATAAACGCCGCATACTGCTTATGCAGCGGGTCGTCCACAGTCGTCTGCCCGCTCTGCGTGTTCTTTCCGTAATCCGGGTTCGGCAGGCCGTATTTGCTCGCGATCTGGATCTGCTTCTGGTCCAGCGTGATCCTGCCGCCGCGATAGGCAGAGGGAGCCTGCTGTGTGCTGGCTCCCTGTCCGCTGCGGACGCTCTCTGCGATCCGCTTCTGTTCGTCTGTCAGTGTGATTCGTCCCATGCTTCCCTCCGTCACCGCTGCCGTAGATACGTCGCGCCGTAGTATTCCAGATACGCCTTAAAGGTGTTGGCCTCCAGCGCGTTATAGCCCTTGCTGTTGAGGTAATTGTCCAGTGTCCGGCTGTCAAGATATACGTTCGGGTTCTTTGCCCGGTATGCCTGCGCCGCTTTTGCAAGCGTGTTATTTTTCTTGTCGCTCAGCCCAGAAGAGGAGCTTCCGCTTCCGCCGCCTCCGCTGCCAGATTTCTTCGCTGCGGCCTGCTCCGCCGCCAGTGCCTGCAGGTATGCCGCATTCTCGTTGTTGGCCTTCTGCGCCCAGTAGTCGAGCATCGTAGACCACTGGCTCATGTCGGCAGACTTTTCCGAGCTGTACGCGCTCCGCGCGTCCGAAAGATCCGAATAATAATCGCTGACCGTATCCCGGTACCTGCCGTAGTCCGTATCGTCCCGGCCCTTCACGAGGCTGTACTGGTTATAGAGGTCCGTCCCCTCATCCTGATACCGCTGATACGCCTGCTGCTGCAGCTGCGGTACGATGTCGTTGAGGTTCTGCAGATACGCATTGTACGCCTGCTGCCCCACCTGCTCGCCGTAGGTCGAGCCGTAGCCGCCCGTCAGCGCCGCCGCCTGCCCCATCGTGTCCTGCATGGCAAGCCTGCCCTGCCGCTGGTACTGCTCGCGGTACTGCTGGTAAAGCGGATCCGTCCCCATGTCATAGCTGAATTTCTTCCGGTTCCGGATCTGGTCATACAGGCTTGTCAGCTCATCGTCCCAGCGCGACTGATACACGCCCGGCTTGCTGGCCTTGACCTGCTCCAGATACGCCTGCGCCGCCTGCACGCTGCCGGACGGCGTGTACCCGCTCTCCAGCCCGTTCAGCTTACTTCTCGTGTAGTCCGAAACACCGGACATGGTGTAGGGGCTGTTCCGGGTCTGGTAGCTGCCGCCGTAGTTCCTCGTCGTCTGGTTCTTGTTCACCAGCTGCGACTGGTAGCTGCCGTCCGCGTTTACGCCCGTGATGCGGTACGTGCCGCCGCCGGTCACGACCTCGTCGCCGGTCGAAAGCCCCGCCGGGGCCCTGCCGCCCGACTCTACTCGATATACGCTCATAGTCTCACCGCCTTAAAGCTTGAAATGTGTCGCGTACTGCTTCGGCATGTACGCCTGGTTGTAGGCGTTGAAGTATCCCTGATAGTAGCTGTTGTACTTCGCCGCCTCGTTCGCATATTTTGTTGTCTCTCCGTTGGCGTCGCAGATCTTCATCCCCAGATACCAGCGGTAGATCTCATCATACGGCCACGGGATCAGCAGCCGGGTCTCCAAGTCCACGTCCTCCCCGTAGCCCGTAAACGGCTCCGGCTCCTTCTCATGCTCGTGCGTGCAGATGATATCCCGATACACGATCCCGTCCAGCTCCGACAGCCACCGGACCTTATCCGGCGTCTCGTACTGGTTCGGCAGCAGCCGGTCGACCGTCTCGATCGCTTCCCGAATTTTCATTTTTCCTCCTTACCAAAAGAAGGGGCATTTCTGCCCCTTCCTCTGCTTCCTGCCGTCATTTGTCAGTTGTCGGCCTGCGCGCGGCGGAAGGCCTCTTCCTCCGCCATCCTCGCGTTCATGAGGACCTCATACACCGGCAGCGGGACCTGCACGTCCTTGCCCTTCGGCACCAGGAACGTCCGGCCGTTCACCGCCACGAAGCGGCTCTGCTCCTCGTTCTCCTGCCCGCGGGGCAGGTAGATCGTCTTCATGACGTTCCACACGTCTTCCGGGTCTGTCTGTACAGCCGCCGCGGCGGTCTTCTCAGTTGCCATGGTATGTGCTCCTTTCTCAGTTCGCCTCGTCCGTGCCGGAGTATGCGCTGCAGCTCTCCACGCGGACCATGCGGTCCTCGTACAGCAGCTTCGCAGCCATCTCCGCCTTGTAGCCGACGGTCGAGAACTGGTTCAGCGGGCCGCCGATCTCGTCCTTGCCCTTGACGATCATCTCAAGATTGCCGCCCTCCGGGTCGATCATCTTGTATGCGTCCTTGCCGAGGAACAGTGTGGCGTACACGCTGTAGTAGGTCGCCGGAGGCGAACCGCTGTCACCAGCCGCGCTCTTGACCGGGCAGGTCGAGTTGTTGAAGATCTTCGCTTCCGTCGTCTCGACGAACCGCACGCCGTGCAGCTCGCCGATCTCGCCCGAGAACAGCGGCGTGACGTCCGCATACTTGTGCGCCTCGACCCACGCGTCCGAGGACCGCAGATCATACGCGACCGAAGGATGGATGATCGCGACGTACTTGCCGTCGATCTTCGGGGCCTTCATCTTCTTCAGCGTCGTCACGGCCTTGTTGACCTCGTCCGGCGTCAGCTTCGCCGTCAGGTCGAGGCCAGCGCGGCTCGTGACTGCCGTATGCGCGCCTGCGGCCGATACCTTGTCGCAGTACTGCACATTCGAGCCTGCCACGACCGCGTCGCGCACGCGCTTGTCGATGGACGTGCCGGCGGAAGCGCCGAGTTCTTCGGTCGCGCCCAGAATGACGTTGTCCAGTGCGTGCAGCTCGAGCTGATCAGAGACCGTCACGTACAGGCCGATCTGCTTGATCGCGCCGGTCGTGCTGGTCTGGCCCATCTTCTGGCCGGTCGGGATGACGCCTTCGGTCAGCTCCTCCGCGTCCTTCAGCGTGTTCCATTTGCGCCACTCCACGGTCTTGCCGTGGTTGCGCGGCAGCGTCTGCCGGCCTGCCAGCTGCGCATGCACGAGGTTCGGCCGCGCGTTCTCGAGCAGCTGCGTGTCGTAGAACGTCTTCATGGTCGGCGTCAGCGTGTCGTTGCCGCTGAATGCGGTCGTCTGACCGGTGCCTGCGTTTACGTAGTTGCCGGTCGCATTGACGAGCGTACCGGCGTCAGCAAAAAACTGAAATCCGACTTTGGATTTAAACATAGCTTCTTATCTCCTTTCTCAGGGGATCACTCGCTCCCCTCTTGCTGCGCGGCGGCGCATGTTCTCTACCTCCGCGCGTGTCCAGTGTGTTTTCATCGGGACGTTTTCTCCGCCCGCAGCGCCGGAGCCGATCTCCTGCGGCCGCGCGCCCTGCGCCTGGATGGTCCGCATGACGTTCTCCCGCGCCTGATTCGCCACCAGCTGCGCCTGTGCCTGTGCGATCTCCTGCTGGTGGATGACCTCATAGGCCGTCTTCGGCGGCACGCCCGCGCCCATGAGCCGTGCAAAATCCGGGTTCTGCATCTCGGTCTCAAAGTCCGCGCCGTACCGCGCCGTCACATCCCGGGCAAAGTCTGCCTGGATCCCGGCGAAGGCCTCGCGCATCTGGTACTCCTGCAGCTGCCGCCGCATGGCCGTGTTCTCGGCGCGTCCGGCGTACTCCTTTTTAAGGGCGTCCGCCGACATTCCCCGCTCCACGGCCTCCGCGCTGTAAAGCCGCTCGTCAGCGGAAAAGCGCTGTGCCAGTGCCGCGAAGTCCGTCTTCCGCGGGTCCGACGTATCGATCCCGTAGAGCGCGCCCAGCTGGTCGATGATCGGCGCCATCGCCTCGGCCTGCCCCTTGTACTGGTTCAGCCCGCGCACGCGCTGCTTCACGACCTTCTGCACTGCAGAATCAAAGTCCTGCTTGTACCGGCCCCGGATCAGACTGTCAAACGTTTCTTCCTGTGTACCCTGTCCCTGAGCGTCGGGGACGTTGGCCGGCTGCTGCTGCACCTGCGCCTGTGCGGCTGCCTCCTGCCCGCTCTGCTGACCGGCGACGTCAGCTGCGCCCATGGTCTGAGCGCCTGCGCCCGTGAATTCGCCTTCCATGCTGTAAATTCCTTTCTGGCGTTTATTCTAAAATCATCGTAGCACGAACTCTTTTATATTTCACCCCCATCACGTCAGAAATGACCTCGCCGGAACGGGCCGCCGCAAGCGGCGGCTCTTATCCTCTGAGATCATTTCTTCCTTTCCGACGCACAAGCCGAGCTTGCGCGTCGGTTCTTATCCCGGCTGTGCGCTTTCTTCCGACTTTTTGCGCGCATTCTCCACGATCTTCGGCTCCTGCGTCTCGCCGGTGTTGATCTCCGGCTTCTCCGCCGCCGCAGCGCTCGCCTGCGAAGCGGCCTGTCCGCCCTCCTGCAGGATCTGCTGCGCCAGCCCCTCGCCCATGACCGGGTCATACCGGTCTGCCAGTGCGAGCGCCAGCTGCTGCCACTCGACCAGCCTCTGCTGCAGGTCCGCGTTCTCCTGGATCTTCTGGATGATCGAGTCCTTCCCGTCAAAGTCCATCATGTCGAGCGTCGCCAGTGCCTGATCGACCATCTGCGGATTGAAGAATCCCAGCTGGAAGAACTGCAGCGCCAGCTCGTTCTGCGCCATGGACGTGTACTCGCTCGCCTTCTGCGCCGATACCTCAATGTCAAAGACCGGCTTCCGCAGCCCGTCCGGCTGTCCGTTCGCGCCGTAGAGCGTCTGCGGCTGCAAGCCCTGGTTGCTGTACTGCACGAACTGCTCCGCCCCGCGCTGCCCGATGATTCGGAACTGCCGCGGCAGATCGTAGAACTGCCGGATGCGCTCAATGACCATCCGGATCATCCGCGCGTAGGCCCGGTACGCCGACTTTGTCGAGTCCTTGCTGCTCCGGCCGGACGCCTCCTGCAGCGCCGCAATGGCCGAGGCCGCCGTCACGCCGGAGCTCGTCGCGCCGTTATTCACGTCCGTGTTGCCTGTCGTCCACTTGAGTTCTTCGATCTTGTTCTGCAGAATGGCGATATAATTGCTGTTGAGCATGTTGACCTGGATCGGCTGCAGGCTGTCCTGCCCCAGATTCCCGTCCACATGCACGAACGGCTTCGTCCAGTCCGCGAACTCCTGCTCGTTGACCGACCCGTCCGACCGCTTGAACCACCTTGGCGTCGTCGCCATGATCGCGTTCTTCACGATCGCCTGGTTCATCCGGTCGATCTGCTCCTGCGTCGACTTGCCAATGTCGATATAGCCGTATCCTGCAATGCTTCCCTCCACCGGGAACAGCGCGTCGACCACGAACGGGTATTCCCCGTCGTCATACAGGCCCGACTCCGCCATGGGCCTCCCGACCGGCTGCTGCACGATGCTGCCGTCCGGCATGGTCATCGTGTCATATCGCTGCTCCGTATCGTTCTCCGTCGCCTGCAGGATGGTGTCACCCACCAGCTTTGCAAAGTGCAGCACCTGCCGGCCGTTCTGATATTTCTTGTAATACCAGTCCACCACCATCGACTTGTTGTCAAAGTTGATGACGTCGTCCGTGTTGTACTTCTGCTGGACCTGCGGATTGGAGTTGAGCTTCCCCTGCAGCTCCGGGTACTTCTCGATCAGAAGATCGTTGTCCACCATCTCCGTCAGGAAGATGTTCTTCGACTTCTGCAGATCCCGCACGCCCGGCTCCCAGAAGAAAGACAGAATATCCACCGGCTGCACCGAGATATCCCCGAGCCCGTTCAGCTTCGATGGATCCCACTTCACATGCCAGATGAGCGTGCCCTGCTTGAGCTTCGTCCACTGGCTGTCGGAATAGACCTCTTCGAAGTCGTTCTGCTCCAGAATGACCGGCAGCACCGAGGAAAGCTTCGCCGCCTCCTCCCGGTCGTCCGGTTCCCGCGGGCGGATGGCCGGAGCCGGATAGGACGCGATGGCATCCGCGTGCTTGCCCATGATGACGTTGAAGAGCCACGCCGACGTCCACTTGTCATCCTCCGGATTCCCCTTCTGGATCCGCTGCCAGCTGCGCATGCGCCACCAGTCTTCCGACGCAATGACCCGCGCCTCCAGCGCGCTCTTGCCCTGCCGGTATTTTAACAGCGTGTCCATGGCCCTTCTGGCCTGCTCTTCGCCGATGGCCTTCCGCGCCGTCAGCCCGCTCACCGGGTCATTCCGCATGTTCGGCTGCATTTTCTCTGTCTGCATTGTCCGTTTCCTCCTTCCGCAGGTCCTCTGCCGTGAGTCTTGCCACCTCGTTCTGGATCCCGTCCAGCACGAAGCCGACGACGACCGGCGGCAGTCCCGCCTCGTTGATGGCCTCGATCAGCCGCCCCCGCAGCTGTACCACTGCTTTTGTGATGTTCATAGCTCCTCCTATCCGTTATAACTGCTGATTGCCCGGTTGAGCGCTTCCTTGAGCGCAGAATAGCTGTTTGCAAAGTACGCCGCTTCCAGCTTCGTCCCTGCCGATACCGTGCTGGCGCTTCCCGCGCCCGGCAGATTCCCGATGGCGTTCGCCGCCTCGTTGTAGATGGCCGCCGTGATCGTCTGCCCTGCGTAGGCCGTGGTGAAGGAAATGCTCCCGTAGCCTCTGGCTGTACGGACCTCGTTGATCTTCGCCGTCAGCCGGTTCCAGCTCGCCGCCGTCAGGTACGTGACAGCCTTTCCCGCTTGGATATATGTCGCATCGTCTCCTGTCCACGCGAAGGCCGCGATCTGCGCCTTCGTCTCGCCGGATACAGTGTTGGACGTCTTCGAATCTGTCCCCGCCTTGTTGACGATCCAGAAATAATACGTCGTGCCCGGGTCCAGTCCCGAGACCGTCACCGGCGAGCTGCCGATCGACTGCGAGCCGATGGCCGTATAGCTCGTCTTGCCCCAGTAGAGCGTCCAGCTTCCATACCCGCCGCCGTTCTTATCCCACGTGATCGTCGCCGTGTCCTTCGTCAGCGTGACCCCGCTGATGACCGGCGCGACTGCCGTGATCTTCGTCTTATAATACACGCGCACGGCCTGCCCGCTCGTGATGGGGATCGTTTCGGTCGCCGCGTGGTTCGTCGCGTATCCTTCCGACGCGAGCTGAAAATACTGGAATTCATACTCTTGCGAATATGTCTGGTACTGCGTGCCGGACATGGACAGGAAGAACGTATTTCCGATCGTCCCGGAGACGGACCCGTCTGACAGCGTGTGCTGCCCGTCCAGGTAGTTGTAGATCGGGACCGTCGTGGTCTTGCTCTGGTAGTAGACCTTGACGGTCTGTCCCTCCTGGATGGGGATCGGGTAGCTCGCGCCATGTTCCGTGTTGTAGTTCTGCGACGAGAGCCGGAAGTACAGGAAATTGTACTGCTGTGAGTACGTCTGATACTGCGTGCCCGCAGCCGAGATATAAAACGTGTCTCCGACATCGCCTTTGAAGGACCCGCTCGCCAGCTGCGTCAGGTTGTCCAGATAGTTGAGGATGCTGACCGTCGCCTGCGAGGTCGACTGCGCCAGCGTCCGCACGCTGACCGGCCCCACCTCCGAGACCAGCCCGCCCGTGCTGCTGTTGTAGATCCGCACACGGCAGATATACAGCGTGTCCGGCGTCAGCCCGGTAATGATCCGGCTGAACGTCGTCGTGCCTGCGGCTGAGTCCGTCACTGTCGCCTTGACCTCACCCGCGAGGATAAATTCATATTTCCGCTTGTACGTCGTCGTGGACGACATTCCGGAGATCGTCAGTGTGATACTCGTCGGCGTTCCCGACGCGCCGGATAGCGTTGCCACTCAGACCACCTGCCTATCCGAATACCGGCGTGATACCGGTGATGCCGCCGGACGCAGCGAACGCAATGCTTCCATTTGCCCGGATCTGCATGCTCGCCGTCCCGGCCGCGTTCTGCAGATATACCGCGCCGCTCGTCGACCGGATACGCACCGCCGGGCCGGACAGATCGACCGCATATTCCGCCGTGCTGGAGGACGTAAACTGCAGACTGCCCTCCGCGCCGCCGATCGTGCCGTTCGAGAAGTTCGTGCCCGCGATCTCCAGGCCGTTGCTGATGATGTTGATCTCATCCATGATCTGCTTGAGCTTCGTCTGGATGCTCGTGCCGTCCAGCTTCAGGTCCGTCGCGTTGATCGTTCCGCCGATCTCCGCCCCCGTGCACGTCAGCTTGCCGTTCGCGTCGACCTTGAATTTGTCCTTGATGGAAAGCCCGCTCGTGCCGAAGTACATGCTCGCGCTGCCCCCAAATTCATTGGCCGTGCGGAAAATGCTGCTTTCCGAGATCGTCCAAGGTCCGAACGTGGAGTCGGCTGCCGCCGTGATCTTGCCCGACAGCACCGCCCCCGCCGCCTCCAGCGTCCCGGACGGGAAATGGAGCTTCTTGTCGCTTAAATACGCGACCTCCTGCCCGTCCTGCCAGAAGCTCACCCGGTCCGGCGTCACCGTCACCAGTTCGTTCTTCGTCTGGTCGATGACCCGTTCGCCGCCGTCCGTCACCGTCGTCTCGATGTTCCCCACGCCCACGCCGTACACCGGCACAGCGTCCTTGTAGTACAGCAGCCCCGTCTTGATGTACTGCTGGCTGTTCACCGAGAACTGGTTGTTGACGCCCGCCGTGTAGTCATACAGCTGTTTGATGCCGACCGAGTTTCCCTCGATCGTCAGCTGCGTCTTCTCGAGATACTTGCCGAAGTCCGAGATGGCCACATAGCTGCCGGACAGCTTTGTCGACCACGTCTCCGAGTTCGCTGCGGCGAAGTCCGCCGTCTTGATGATGAGCGCTTTCAGCGCTGCATAACCCGAGAGCGTCGTTTTCTTCTCCGCCTCGGAGAGGCTGTCCGCGTCGATGGCCTGTGAGATCTCCGTCAGCGCCGCCTTCGCCGACCAGTCCGCCAGATTCAGCTGCTCGGTCACGCTGCACAGATACCTGCGCATGCTCTCCAGCTGCTCCTGCGTCGTCTTCCCCGCGATCGACGGGTATGCCAGTGTCAGACTACCCATATTGCACCTCCCGTCTTACGCATCACTTCCGGCTTCCAGCACCCTTGCCAGACTGAACAGCCTCATCTCGCCCTTCCCCGTCAGCCGGAATTTCAGATGGTCGCACCGCGCGGGCCGGATGGGCAGCAGGAAGGTCCGCAGACCCCGCCCCTCGATATGCCCGCAGTGCCGCCAGACCCCGTCGGAGTCATACTGCACCCAGAAGTCCACAGAGGACCCCTTCGGCAGCTGCATCCGCAGGTTGATCCGGGACACATACTTCTTCCCGACCAGCCCATACGTCATGATCCCCGTCTCCGCCATCCAACCGACCGGACCTTCCAGCGTCCCGACGCTGCCGTAGACGGTCCTGAGTTTCCCGTCCTCGAGAAAGTACAGCTCATCGTCCACCCGGGCAAAAGCTTCCGCGTGCGTCGCGTCCTCCTTGTGCCAAAGGCCCTTGCGGGTGTCGTAGACGAACAGCGACCAGTTGTGTCCTTCATCCTCCATGCTGATGAAATACTTCCCTCTGGCCCCACCGGCCACGGCGTTGTAGTAGAGCTTCGTCCCGAAGCAGCTGCCGATGTCCTGCGGCAGACTCCCGTCGTACACGCAAACGCCCATCCGCGATTTGTAATACAGCCGGTCGTCCACCACGACCAGGCTCTTGCTCGACCCATTCTGCACGCCCGCGCACTTCTGCACCACCACCTGATGCGCCCCCGTCGCCGACGGGTACACCCGGTGGAAGCAGTCCTCCTTGAAGAAGATCGGGCTGTCCGCCAGCGTCGCCGCGCCGGTCCACTTTCCGTCCGTGCCGCAGCTCGCGCGCCATGAATCCGTCGCCACGCCCTGGTAGCACTCCCAGTTCTTGAAGTCTCCCAGCTTGCAGCAGTAGATCTCATTGACGGTCTCGCCGTCCGCCACGCCGTACTTGCACCCCCACAGCCGGTTCCCGCTCTCGGTGATGAAGTCCATGCCCGGGACCTTCCGCGCCGTCTTCACCGTCCCGCTCGTCACCTTCGTCGTCTCGTCGACGAGGCCAACGATCACGAGGTAGCTCTCGCCCACGTCGTACAGGATCTGGCTGCCGTTGAGCTTCTCGACCTGCTCGTTTCCGGAAAGACCCGAGATCTGGATGCCGTCATACTGCTGGAAGCCCTTCCCGATGCCGTTCGCGGAAAGCTTCAGATACACCGTCGGCACGGATACCCACTGGCTCGTCGCCTCCGCCCACTGCTTGAGCGTGTGCAGCTTGCCGGACGTGTCCAGCCAGTACTGCCCGTTCGACGGGCTCTCCGGCTGCGAAGCCTGCGTGTAGCTCACCGTCAGCGCCGTCCCGTCGACAAGGCAGAGGGAAATTTCCACGTTCGCGCTCGCCGCGTCGACCACATTCTCCTGCCCCATGTACCCGTTGTCCGAGTATTTCTCGGTGTTGAAGTAGATCCCGTCCGGGAAGATGCACAGATACGCGCCCATGGAAATGAGCTGCTTCTGCCCCGCCGAGATGCTGACGGCGGGCATGTAGCTCTCCATGGAAGCGCCGTTGATATAAAGCACCTGGTTCTGCACCCAGCACAGCGCATCCTTCGCCAGCATCCCCTGCACGCCCGCGACCGCCTGCGCCGTCCCGCGCCTCGGCCGCGGCGAGAGCAGCGGATACGCATCCGCCGACAGATTCTCCATATCATAAAACTCCCCATCCGCCAGCTCGAGGTTGTGGTTGTATCCAAGAAAGACCTCCGTCATCATGGTCTGCTTTTCCGTCTCCGTCAGTTGTGGTGCCAGCATGGCCTTACCTCCGTTTCATCATGTCCAGCGGATCAAAGAGGATCCGCTGCTCTTTCACGGCCCGGATCGGCTTGATCGGCCGCGACATGCAGAAATATCTCCATTCGTCCGCGACGTGGTCTTCCATCGTCGTATCCAGATCCTCTACCTTGTGCTCGTCGTAGATGAGCAGCGGGATCGTCCGGATGAACGCCCGGCAGGTATTGAAGACATACATCCGCGGATATCCATCCTCGTCAAACTGCAGCCGGTAGTGGCACTGCATCCAACCCGCGATCCGTTCGTTGTCGCCCTTCGTGAAATACACGCCGTACCGCGCTGCGGTATCTGCAATCGACTCGCCGCGTGACGCGTCCCAGATCGCCGGATCTGCCACGCCGAGGATGTTCTTCCCCTTCAGCCAGGGGTGCTGCGTCTCTGTTTTGTGGATCTCCGAGAACTGCTGATCCGGCGTCCACTTGAGGCCCTCATTCGGCGTCTGCGTGCAGCCGTACAGCTCCATGATCCGGTAGATCGTCCCGTCATAGTCGACCGCCCACCATGCGCAGGAGAACGGCTTCCCGTAGCCGAAGTCATAGCTCCGGCAGATCGTCCACCCGTCCGGGATCTCAAACGGCTCAATGACATGCGTCCAGCGCCGGTCCGTGTAATGCTTTGAATCGTCCACGAACTCTTCGAAAAACTGCCCCTCGTATGCGTCCCACCGGCCCTCGAGCCATGCGGCGCGGCGCGCCGGCGGCAGCTTCTCCAGTTCCCGCAGGTACTTCGGCTGCGATTCCATAAGCGCTTTGTTGTCCTGCAACTTCGCCTGGATGAAGAAGTAATCGTCCGGATCCTCGTCGTCGTTGAAATTCCGGTCCACAAACACGCGCTTGAAATACGCATGCCCCGGCCCGCCGGGGTTCAGCGTGTAATACGTCCGCTTTGGAAATCCGTTTGTTCCTCGCACGCAGGCATTGATCGCGTCGATCCACGATTTCTGCATCTGCCCAGCCTCATCCAGAAATACCACGTCGTATTCTGCGCCCTGGTATTGCCCGACGTCGCTTTCCTTCGCGCAGTAGCCGAATGATATCTTCGAGCCGTTCGGGAATGTGAATTCCTTGTCCGTCTTGTTGTACTTCGCAATTCCATGCAGCATCCCCTGCAGCGGCGCGATATGGTTGTTCTGCAGCTCCTTGTACGTCCTTCTGACGATCAGCACCTTGATGCCGGGATACCTGCTTGCAAGCAAGATTGCCTTCACGCGCACGGCCCAGCTCTTCCCGCCGCCGCGGGCGCCGCCGTAGGCGATATGCCTGTGCTTGTCTTTCAGGAAAAGCACCTGCTTCGGCTGCGCAGTTCCAAGATTCAACGTCTTCATTCGCTGGATTCCTCCGCGTCATTTTCCAGCAGGATCCGCGTGCCGCCGGTCTCCTGTTTTTCGTCCTCGGTATCTCTTCGATACCGGAACCCATATTCCAGCGCGAACTGCGCCCCCCGCTGAGAATCCCGGTCGAACAGTCTTTCGGCCGTATATTGTTCCACGCGCGTCTGCGCGCGCGAAATCGTGTCCATAAATTCTTTCCTTGCCTTGTAGTTGTACAGACTTTGCCTGCTGGAAAAGCCCAGTGCCAGCGCAAGCCCCGGGATCGTCGGCGGCTTCCGCCCCACCCAGATCGGCGTCCCGTCTTTCTGGTTGAAAACGATATTTCCGTCCTCATCCCGCAGGATCTCACCCTTGCAGCTCTCAAAATACGCCTCGATCAGCCCTTCGATCTGCTCCACGGATTCATACTTCGGTTTCCTCGCCATGGCTCACGCCTCCCTTCTGCTTTTCAGCATAGCCTATCCGGTTTCTGATTTCACCCCCCACCGCGTTCAGACGCGGAATGAGCGCATACGGAATCCCCGCATGCGCTTTCGGCCATTATTCCGTCCGGTCATAATACCGGAGCTTTGCCGCTGCCAGAGTACATCGCGCGTAGTCAAAGCTGGCGCAGTACCGGCCGATATAATCAGCCGTTTCTGCGCTCTCCGGGAAGAGCAGCCTGCAGCCGCCCTCGCACCGGATCTTCTTTGACTCCGATCCCTCCCAGAATGGGCAAATGTAGTTTCTGTGCCAGTAATCCGTCACCCTTTATCGCTGCCTCCTTTTCGTCGCAAAACTCAACACATTTACAAGGCTGAAAGAAGGCGGCTCCCGGTCCGCTTTTGTGTCTCGCTCTTGGGATCCCATACATATTTAAAATACAGGAACCCGTACTGCGTGGCTCTGGACTCGACGAGGATGTAGCCGCGCGGGGCGATGGGCGGGCGCTTTGGGCTGTAGTCCCGGACCGCCTCGGTCGCGGGCTCCGGCTCCGGCCGGACGCAGCTGCGGCTGGCTTTGTACCGGTGCCCTCCAAATTCCTTGCGCCAGTGTCCGTGCAGATAATTGGCCAGCGCCGTGTAGTCCTGCCCGTGGTCGACCTTGTTTCCGTTCTCATCCAGATAATAGTTGTGCTTGCGCAGCGGCTTGCAGTCGATGACGCTGCCGAGGCCCCAGAGCTTGCCGAGCTCGTCGGCAGGAATGCCGTCCGTGATCAGGTGCAGGTGGAAGCGGTTGGTCGACTTTCCCCGGCCGTAGACGATGACGATCCTGGCCTCCGGGTAGCGGTAGACCATGCGGCGATAGAAATTATCCCGGATCCTGCGCATCTCCTGCGCGGTATGTACCTCGTGCTCCGGGTCGAGCGTGAGCGTGGAGTAGTAGCTGCTCGGCCCGAAGTTGGCGTTGACGAGCGCGGCGAACTTCCCGGCCGAGAACTTGGTGTTGTGTTCCTCGCGTTCCTCCTGCGTCTCGAACCGCGGCTTCTTCGGCCGGCTGGTCTTCGGATCAGCCCCGTCCGCCACCGTGTAAACGATCTGCTCGCAGACCCTCCCGGAAAACTTCCGGCGTTTGTGTCGTTTTGCCATGCTCTCAACTCCATCCGTTCCTCGTGTGTCTCTGTAGGGGCCGATGCCCACATCGGCCCGGCAGAACACACCGTTTTAACGGAAATCTTCGGCGAATTCGTAACTTCCCAACGGGCCGATGTGGGCATCGGCCCCTACATATCCTCTGCCCGCTCAAAGCGTGGCCGGAAATTCCGGCCATGCGTTCAACGTCAGAAGAACCCTGCTCCATTCCGTTTCCGGCTTTCGCCGAAAACTCCATATCCGCAGTCTCCTTCTTCCTTTCCATCCACGAACCGCTGCGCTGGGTTCGCGGATGGTCATTCCTTTTCCGCCTCCATTTCCTTCCGCTCCTGCATGAAGCCGTGCAGGAACAGCTCCAGCAGAGCGGCGGCGCGGTTGGTCAGTTTGGTGAAATCCTTTTTGCTGATCTGCAGCTTGCCGGTCGTGACGACCTCGGTCTCCGGTCGACCAATGATCTGAATCGTCGGATTAGGCACCAGCGTCTTTGCGCCGTCCGCCCCCACTTCGAAGAGCGGCGGCGTGGACTGCTCCATGACGATCCGCGGCGGGTATTCCTCGCCATGGAAGCTGACGTCCCAGTGCAGATCGTCATAGTCCTTTACAAACTCATCCAGTTCGACCGAAAACATATCCATGATCCCTGCCATTTTGATACTCCCTTCAAATTGTAATGACCTCCCGCCTGGACTGGCGGGTGAATTTGCGTTCCGGGCAGAAGCGGCACTCGGTGCAGCTCCAGGCGCCGCGGTAGTTGTTGCGTGACGGGCAGGCGGTGTTGTAGCAGATCCCGGAGCCTGCCCGCTGCGGGCCGCGGCCGAATTTTTTCTTCTTCGGTTCGGCTTTTGGTTTTTTGGCTGGATCCTTCTTGGCGGCGAGCGTGGCCGCGCGGGCTTTCCGGAAGCAGCCGCAGCTTTTTGCATGCCCGTTCCGGAGGTATCTGCTGTCCTTGCTGCAGATGGCCCCGCATTTACACCGGCAGATCCAGTGAGCCGTGTCTCCTTTTTTGCTGGTATCCCGCCCGATGACATGCAAATATCCAAAGTCCATGCCCGTCAGATCGACTACGTGTGACATTTCCATTCTCCTTTCGTCAGGGGCCGGTCTCCCGGCCCCTATGCAGGGCGGTCTCGCACCGCCTGCGCCTGCGCGTCCCCCTTTCGCCGCAGGCGAGCTGCCCTTGTCTGCTCAGGCAGCTTTCCATAAGGAGGTAACACGATGCCGCCGGGCGATCCCACCACCCGGCGTGGGGTAACGTTCCACGAAGCGCACGTTCCACGCGCTTTTTTATCCCCGGCCCGCGGGCTTGAGGGTTCGCGGGCCGGGGGCAAAGCCGGGGTGATCCTCCCGCAGCCGTCTCATGGCGGAGCGGCCGCGGCCAAAGTCCGAAAAAAATGGTCCCCGGCTGATTGCTGGTCTCAGACCTCCTGGATCTCGATCCCGTATTTGGACCGCATGAATTTGTGGTTGCGCAGATACTCCTTGGTCCGCGTCGCGGTCGACTTGACGTCCTCGACGACCAGCTTGCCGCCGAAGCGGTAGGAAAAGTCCGCCGTGTACCGGATCGCGCGGATCCGCTCGCCGGTCTCGGTGATGTAGCTCTCCTGCAGCGTGAACTGCGGCTGCAGGCGCAGGTCGGTGATGACCCCGGCCCGCAGCATGACCATCAGCTCATCGTAGCGCCGCGCCTCCTTCTGGCTGTCAAACGCGATATCCCCGCGCGCGGCCTTCCGGCTGCCGTACTTTGTCTTCCCCTGGCTCCCCTTCGTAAGGGGAGCTGGCGCCGCAGCGCCTGAGAGGTCGATCTGCTGCCTGGCATACAGTTCCCGCATTCTCGGCGGCATGTCCGCCATGGATTCAAACCGCAGGCCGCTCATTCTGTCTCGCCCCAACGGCAAAAATCGTCCGGTTTGACCGCTACGCTGTTGCCAAGCGGACGGCGGCAAAAGCACAGGCCGTCGATGTTGTAAATGCAGTCCTTGCACCGCACCACCGGCGCAACGTCGGCGGCGGGCAACTCACGAATGGCCCGCTGCTGCCGTTCCGTAGTATTAAAAAGATCTGAGTCCTGCAGTGCTACCAGCGCCGCTTTGCGGCTGATGTATTCTTCAGGCATGGTCGGCCTCCTTCCTGCCCTCCATCGCCCGCTCGGCCTCTGTGCGGAGTGGAATGTATAATTTGCAGCTCTGCGTGGACTGGCTCACAATAAATTCCTTGCTGCGGTCGATTTTCCCGTATCGATCGCGCGGGTGCGGTCGCTTCGCGCATGTCCCGTGTTTGGTTCCCGGTTCCCGTTCGAAATTCCAGCAATGCCCGCATGTTTCGTTCTGGCTTTCCGGTATGATCTTGACGTGCCCGGCCTTGTCGGCCTCGGCAAGCTCCACCAACCTGCTGATCGGCGTATTGATAAACGTCTGGACGTCGATGATGTGCTTTCCGGCCAGCGCAAGCTTTACCGTTTCCACTGCTTCCGGTGTCAGGCCGGTATCCTCGTAGGCCGCAAGGCGCTCACATACCGCCGCCTCAAACAGGCAATCCTTGATCTTGCATCCGTCTCCGTTGCACGGTTCTTCAATGCAGCGCGGGTAATAGGCGTATTGATTCGATGGGCCGTTCCATTCAGTCAGTCGCTCCATCAGGACACCTCCTCCGCTGTTTTTCCCCATGCCCCGAGCTGGGCGCGGATGGCGGCGCGGAGCTTGGAGGCTTTTTCTGTGTCCTCGATGCGGGCGACGGCCTGCGTCAGCTGGTTGAACGCCGACTGCCACTGGCCGAAATACAGCTGCGCGGCCGTCACGTCCTTGTCGGACATGGCGAGCTTCTTCCGCAGCGCCTCGACCTCGCCGGTCAGGCGCTCCTTTTCCGCGTCCGAGGACGCGGCCTCCGCCATTGCCTTTGCCGCCTCCAGCTGCTGCTTCAGGTCCTCCGCCTCCTTTCGGACGCGTTCGATCTCCTGCTCGGTCTTTATGGTCTGCTTCTTCCATTCGTCGGTCTTTTTGCGGAGCTCCGTCTCCGCCTGCGCTCTGACCCTGGCCTCGGCGTCCCGGATCGCCTGCTCGTCGCGCTGGACGGCGACCTCGACCGGGCGCTTCCGGAGTGCTTC
>ERZ808266.97-NODE-97-length-36440-cov-4.606541_pt1 | contig 36440 bp, 33 predicted proteins | sample MGYA00521278_ERZ808266 | MGnify/ENA primary metagenome ERZ808266 (study PRJEB31516, sample SAMN03275591) | gut metagenome | biome: mammalia-associated habitat; material: feces | host: Papio cynocephalus | place: Kenya | collected 2012-08-02 ... | reverse complement strand
ACGTACGGAAACACAGGCAAGACCGAAAAGACCGACTTCGGCAGCGTAAGACAGCTTGCTTCCTGCAATCTGTTCACTGCCGAGATAATGGAGCTGAACGGCAGTACCTCGCTTAAATATGACGACAGCTTTATATCGGCAGTAGTGCTTGAGGGCGAGGTTGCCATAGGCTTCGGCGATGAAAAGCTTACAGCCGCCAAGGGCGCCGGTGTGTTTATACCCGCAGGCCTGCAGGTAGGGCTTTCCGGCAATGCAAAGCTGCTTTTAAGCAGGGTTTAATTTAATTCGGAACAAAAAAACGCGTCCGCAGAAAAAATCTGCGGATGCGTTTTTATTTATAATTATGCCAATACTCCGTTCCTTACATAGTACCAAGTACCGTAATAATAGGTAGAACCGGTATAATTCCAATCAAGCACACCGTTCGCCACATAATACCATGTGCCATAGTAATTTGTAAGTCCTGTGTATCCCCAATTAAGTATACTTCCCTCTACATAATACCACGTACCGTAGTAATTAGTAAGACCCGTATAGCCCCAGTTGAGTATCCCGCCCTCAACATAGTACCAAGTACCGTAGAAATTAGTAAGACCCGTATAACCCCAGTTGAGTACACCGCCGTCTACATAATACCAAGTGCCGTAGTAATTTGTAAGTCCTGTGTATCCCCAGTTAAGCTCGCCGTTCTCCACATAATACCATGTACCGTAATAATTTGTAAGTCCGGTATAATTCCAGTTGACAAAACCGTTTTCAACATAGAACCATCTGCCGCAATAGCTTACAAGTCCGCTGTAATCGAAGTTCTGATCTCCGTCCTTGAAATACTGCCATTCTCCGTTTATGTATTCAAGGTTTTCACCGAAAACAACTTCCGGTATTTTTGTTGCGTTGTAGTGCATTCGGGATCTTAACAAAGCTTCATTATTTGAGGTTATCGCAATATCTTCCCATTCCTCTTTGCTTACGCCGTAAAAAACATCGTAATTCGCATACCATTTAGTAAAAGCATTGCTGTATATTCTCTTTACACTTTTGGGTATAAATATATTTTCAAGGTCGCCGCAGGATGAAAAAGCAGTCTCACCTATGCTGACGGTGCCATCGGGAATTGTGATATTTTTAAATCCGCAGCCTGAGAACGCACTTGTGCCGATGTCTTCAATTCCGCTCAAATTAAGCTCGGTAAGGGCTTCACAGCTCGAAAACGCGTATTCGCCGATACTTGCTTTGTCGCCGTTTACGGTAACGCTTGCAAGCTTATCACAATTATAAAATGCCTGATAACCAATGCTTGTCACGCCGCCCTCGATATATACGCTTGCTAGATCGTCACAATGAAGGAAGGCTTCTTTTCCTATGCTTTTAACGCTCGACGGTATTGTGACCGATGTAAATCCAGTGCCGTACTTAAATGCGTACTGCTTGATTTCCGAAACACTCTCGGGAATAACAAGCTCTTTTACCAAATTGCCGTTAAGATACAACGCCGCGTCGTCATTCTCAAGCGGATTTGCGGCAAAGCCCTCAAAATTTATATCGCACCATTTTGAAATATCGGTTATGTTTACTTTTTTAAGACTGTCACAGCCGTAAAAAGCCTGTTTGCCTATATTGTTTATGCCGCTCGGCAGGGTCACGCTTATAATGCTGTCGCAGGTGTAAAAAGCGTTTTCTCCTATATCCGTAATATTTGCCGGTATAACTATGCTTGTAAGACCGCCGCAGCCGCTGAACACACCGTCTTCAAGCTTTTTCATTCCGTCCGGAATTGTTACGCTTGTAAGATTACCGCAAAGAGCAAATGCATGTTCGCTGATACTCTTAACAATTTTCGGGAAACTTAATTTTGAAAGACTTTTGCAGTTATAAAACGCATATTCACCGATACTGACATTTTCGGCATTGATTACTGCGGTTTCCAAATTTCTGCAATTATCAAACGCTCTCTTGCCTATGGTTTTAACACCTGCCGGAACAGTTAAGGCTGTGAGCTTGAGACAGCCGGAAAATGCCCGATCTCCGATACCGGTAACACCCTTTTCTATAACTACATCTGTTATGCCGCTCCCCCAAGGCCCGCACGAATAATAATCGCCTGTTGAACCGTTGCCGCTTATTGTAAGCACCGTTCCGTTAAGGGACCATTTACAGTCGCCGGTTGTACCGCCTGTTGCGGCTTCCGCATTTACCGACAAACCGAAGCCTGCGGTCAAAAGGGAAATTGCCGTAACAGCCGAAAGTATTAATGACAATAATTTTTTCATTTTTTTCTCCTCCTGAAGCTTTTAATTTCAAAAGGTGTACCTTCTGAAACCCTTAATTTTTACCTTATTCTACCATATAAGCTTTCAAATTTCAATAGTCTTTTTAAAAACCGTAACAGTATATTGAAAAAAACAGGAAAATTTCTAATTTTACGGGTGAGTTCAAAAGGTACACCTTTTGAAACCCTTTTACTATTCCGTAAGCCCGTGTTCCCGTCTTCTGCGGTAAAATGTGGTTCTGCTCATACCGCATTTTTTAAGTGCCGCCTCTGTTGTAATAAGCTTTTCGCCCCACAGCCTTACCGTTTGCATAAAATCCTCGGGCAACGGTATTTCGGGTCTTCCGCAGCTTATTCCCCTCAGCTTTGCGGCGGCAATGCCCTCTGCCTGCCGTTTTTTAATGTTTTCCCTTTCGCTTTGAGCAACAAAGGAAAGTATCTGCAAAACCAAATCGGCAATAAATGTTCCCATAAGGTCCTTACCCTGTCTTGTGTCCAAAAGCGGCATATCTATAACGCAAATATCTATACCTATCTCCTTTGTCAGGATACGCCACTGCCTTTGAATTTCCTCGTAATTGCGCCCTAAGCGGTCAATACTCAATATGTAAAGCAAATCTCCCTGCCGCAGTTTTTTAATTAATTTTTTGTACTGCGGTCTTTCAAAATCCTTGCCCGACTGCTTATCACTGTAAATGTTTTTTCCGTCCACATTCCGTTCCGACAAGGCTAACAGTTGTCTTTCCTCATTTTGGTCCGTGCTCGATACACGGACATACCCGTAAATTTTCACAATACATCACTCCGCCGTATATTTTGCTGTCCTGCTTGACAAACGTTTAAAATCGTTTATTATTATATTGTATACTTCAAAAGCTTGGGAGGGTAAATATGGCTGATATGATACAAATTGAGCATTTAAAAAAATGCTTCGGTGATTTGTGCGCCGTAGACGATTTGAGCTTTCGCGTCAAAGAGGGTGAATTGTTCGCATTCTTAGGTGTGAACGGCGCAGGCAAATCCACAACAATAAACATCATTTGCGGACAGCTTAAGAAAGACGGCGGCAGTGTAGAAATATGCGGAACCGACCTCGACAAAAAGCCCGACCTTATAAAGCGCAGTCTCGGCGTGGTTTTCCAAAGCTCTGTGCTTGATAAGGATTTGACGGTAAGGGAAAATCTTGAAAGCCGCGCGGCGCTTTACGGCATACACGGCTTACAATTCAAAAAGCGTTTGGCGGAGCTTGCACAGCTTCTTGATTTTGAGGATCTGCTGCGCCGTCCCGTAGGTAAGCTTTCGGGCGGTCAGAGAAGACGGATAGACATTGCCCGTGCGCTTTTGCACAACCCTAAAATACTGATTTTGGACGAACCCACAACGGGTCTCGACCCGCAAACGCGCACATTGCTGTGGAGCGTAGTGGAAAAGCTACGCCGTCAGGAAAACCTGACCGTTTTTCTTACGACTCATTATATGGAAGAGGCGGCGGACGCCGATTTTGTGATAATTCTCGACCACGGAAAAATAGCCGCCGAGGGTACTCCGCTGACGCTTAAAAATACATATACGGGGGACTTCATCACATTGTACGGCACCGATGAGGAAGCTATTAAAAAGCTCGGTATGCCGTATAAAAAGCTTAAGGACGCTTTCAGGGTTTCGGTTCGTGACACAAAGGAAGCCACCGAGCTTATTATAAAAAATCCCGAAATATTCAGCGATTACGAGATTACGAAGGGCAAGATGGATGATGTTTTCCTTGCCGTAACCGGCAAAACGCTTACCAATTCTGGAGGTGAAAAGCAATGACAGAGCTTTTAGCGCTTACAAAACGCAACACCAAGCTTTACTTTAAAGATAAGGGAATGTTTTTCTCATCGCTTATAACGCCTGTTATACTGCTTGTGCTTTATTCTACCTTCTTAAAAAAGGTTTATGACGACTCCTTCCGTTCGGCGCTTGACGCGGCGGGGGCAAAAATTTCCGAAGATGTACTGAACGGATGCGTCGGCGGTCAGCTTATTTCATCGCTGTTGGCGGTAAGCTGTATCACCGTGGCGTTTTGCTCAAACCTTTTAATGATAAAGGACAAGACGAGCGGAGCTATACACGACCTTACGATTACACCCGTACGGTTCGGAACACTCGGCTTCGGCTATTATCTTTCAACGCTTATTTCGACGCTCATTATAAGCTTCTGCGCTACCGCAGCGTCCTTTGTATATCTCGCGGCTGTCGGCTGGTATCTTTCAGCGGCGGATGTTGCCCTTTTGCTACTTGATGTATTTTTGCTTACTATGTTCGGCACCGCGCTATCCTCCTGCGTCAACTTCTTCTTGACCACGGACGGTCAGGCTTCGGCGGTGGGAACTATCGTAAGCGCGGGCTACGGCTTTATATGCGGCGCGTATATGCCTATTTCGAATTTCGGCGACGGTCTTAAAAATGTACTTTCGTTTTTGCCGGGCACATACGGCACCAGTCTGTTAAGAAATCACATATTAAGAGGTACTTTTGCTGAAATGAAGGCTCAGGGCTTCCCGACCGAGGTTGTTGATATGATTAAGGAAAGCGTTGACTGCAAGCTTGAATTTTTCGGCACAAAGGTCACGACAGGCGCTATGTACCTTATACTTTGCGCAAGTATAGTATTGCTTATAGCAATTTACATAGGTATGAACATAATAGCGGGTAAAAAAAGAAAATAAAAAAGCAAAACAAAAAAACCGTCGGAAAAATCCGACGGTTTTGTTTTGCGATAAATAATTATCTCTTTGAGAACTGCGGTGCACGGCGAGCGCCTTTGAGACCGTATTTCTTTCTTTCCTTCATACGAGGGTCTCTCGTAAGGAAGCCTGCTTTTTTAAGCTCCGAACGAAGCTCTGCGTCAGACTGGAGAAGCGCACGGGAAATACCGTGGCGGATAGCGCCTGCCTGACCGGTAACTCCGCCGCCTGCAACACGGCAAACTACATCGTACTTATCGGCTGTGCCGGTAAGCGCGAGGGGCTGACGGACGATGAGCTTCAGGGTCTCAAGACCGAAGTAATCGTCTATATCTCTGTCGTTAACGGTTACCTTTCCGGTACCTGCATAAAGACGAACACGGGCAACAGAACTTTTTCTTCTGCCTGTTCCGTAGAAATAAGGCTTTGCTTCAAACATTGTTTCTGTCTCCCTTCTTAAAATTCAAGCTTTTCCGGCTTCTGTGCTACCTGAGCATACTCAGAGCCGCTGTAAACATGAAGCCTTGTAAGAGCCTTACGGCCGATTGTAGTATCCGGAACCATACCCTTAACGGCAAGCTCCATAGCAAGCTCCGGTCTGGTCTTCATAAGTGAGGAATACTTAACTTCCTTAAGACCGCCGATATAGCCTGTGTGACGGCGATAATACTTCTTTTCAAGCTTCTTTCCTGTTAAAACTGCCTTATCAGCGTTTATAACGATAACATGGTCTCCGCAATCAACATGCGGTGTAAACTCCGGCTTTACCTTGCCGCGAAGAATATCCGCAACCTTTGCAGCGGTACGGCCGAGCGGTCTGTCCGCTGCGTCGATTATATACCACTTACGCTGAATTTCGGCAGGTTTTGCCATAAATGTTGACATAATTCAAAACCTCCAAAAAATAATGTTTTTAAACAGCCTCATTATAATACCACAATGAGGAAAGGATGTCAACAACAAAATTTCAAAATTTTAATTTAATATTTATTATCTTTTATTTTCTCTTGTTTTCTCCCGTTTTCTTCCGTTTTCTCATTTGTTATTTTCAATATTATCAGACCGCAATATCATTTTTCAACAATTATTTATTGACAAACGATAAATATTGTGTTACCATAAAATTACAAAATTCATAATAAAGGAGATTATTTTATGTGGACTCCGGAAAAATCAGCTAAACTCTCTCTTGTACTTACCGATTTTATATTTTTGTTGAGCATTATTATAGGAATATTTCTTCCCTTCCTTGCGGGCAGGTATATTGAAATCACAGGAAAATCTCAGGCGCTTAAAACCGTTTTGGTAACGGTATGCTATTTCTGCCTGCCTTTTGCCTTGATTTTGCTTTTAGCTCTCAGACATTTGTTAAAAAACATTTTGCAGTCCAAAGTATTTATATATGAAAATGTTAAGCTCTTGCGCATACTCTCATGGTGTTGTGTCGCGGTTGCGTTTATAACCGTTATAAGCGGTTATTTCTATCTGCCGTTTTATATTATAGGAACAGCCGCCGGATTTTTTGCGCTGATTTTAAGAGTGATAAAAAATATCTTTTGTACGGCAATAGAAATCAAAAACGAAAATGAGCTTACAATATAAAAACGGGTGAAAAGCATGGCAATAATAATAAATCTTGATGTTATGATGGCAAAACGCAAAATATCCTCGGGCGAGCTTGCCGAAAAAATCAATATTACCCAAGCAAATCTTTCTATACTTAAAACAAACAAAGCGCGTGCCATACGGTTTTCAACACTTGAAAAATTATGCGAGGTTCTTGAATGTCAACCCGGCGATATACTTGAGTACAGGAGCGATGACTGATGTGCGATAATTTAAACACCGCATCCGATTTTCCGGACGGCAGTTCGGAAAAAACCATACCTGTCTGGCATAAGCGTGATACCGTTTTTGCGGTCATAACGCTTATTGCCTCTGTTCTCTTTGCGGATTGGTCGGTTTTCGGCGGCTTTAACGCCGGATTTACCGTTTCTTTTATTCTGCTTTTTGCGCTTACCGCAGTATATATTTTAAAGCTTAAAAAGAGCTTTGGCGCATTTTCGGTTTTTTGCGGTTTGTCCTCTGCCGCTTTTTCGGTAATATTTTTTATTTACAACAATTCGGCACTTAACACCCTCTTTTTCGTCGCGGCTGTTTTTCTTTACGGGATATTTGTTTCTTACAGCTTTACGGAAAAGGATAAAAATTCTTCACCCGTAATAAGCTCCTTTGATACCGTAATTGTTAAGCCTTTCGACAATATAACGGCGCCGTTCGGCTCTTATAAAGCCTACCGCGATAAAAAGGCACCGTTCCGTTTAACCGTCAGGTGCTTCTCGGCATAGCGCTGTCTGTTCCTATACTGTTTATTGTTCTGCCGTTGCTTATACATTCGGATGCCGCCTTCGAAGGCCTTATTTCCGCAACATTTTCAAAATTCGGCATTGTAATTGTTAAAATACTGTTAGGAGTTGCCTTGGCAATTTATTTATTTTCGATGCTTTTCGCGGTTAAAAACAATTTGAAGCCTAAAGAATGTATCGTTCACCTGCACGAAGATTACAAACGGCTTGCGCCGTTAACGGCGGTTACGCTCTCATCGGTGCTTTCGGCAGTATATCTTGCTTATATCATTTCGCAATCGGCATATTTTTCGGGCGGATTTTCGGGCATACTGCCTGAAGGCTATACCTTTTCACCATCCGAATATGCAAGGCGCGGTTTTTTTGAATTATGTGCCGTTTGCACCGTAAATCTGATTATAGTTTTTTTAATAATGCTTTTTGCAAAGCAGAATTCAGACAAAAAACTGCCGCTTTCGGTGCGTTTAAGCATTATCGGCATATGCGTTTTTTCTCTTGTTTTCACAGCAACCGCAATTGCAAAAATGTTTTTATACATAAGCTTTTACGGGCTTACCCGTTTACGCCTGCTTACAAGCATTTTTATGATAGCCTTAGCCGTCCTTTTTATTTTAATAATACTTTCCGTATCGGTCAAAAAAATTCCCGCGGTAAAATGCGCCGTTGTTTGCTTTGCGGTTATCGGTCTTATAACAGGCTTTTGCGATGTTGACCGCACGGTTGCGGGTTATAATGTAAGCGCCTATAAAAAAGGTGCGTTGACAGAAATAGATATCGAATATTTAAGCGGACTTTCGGACTCTGCCGTTCCGTATATAGCAGAGCTTGCCGACTGTAAGGACGAAGCTGTTAAATCCGCCGCCTTAAACGCGCTTTATATAAAAACCGAAAAATTGTTTAATATAAAAAACGGAAAGGTTTACGAAAAGCCCGAAAGCAATCCTTCAAAATATAATTATTCACGAGAAAGAGCAAAGGAATGCATAAGGAAAAACATAAAGGCTATCGCTAAAGCGGAACGGGAAAGGAAGGCAGCCGAAGAAGAAAATTCCGATTATTTTTATAATCAAGACTATTATTACGGCAAAAACTATTAAAAACATTTTTTCACGCATTAAGCCCTGTTACATATGATATTAGTGAAGTTAAAAGCTTCAATATTTTTACAGGAGGCTTATTATATGGCAGATTTAAAAAACGGCTGTCCGCCCGAAAACAGCAGCTTTAAGGAAGCTGTCTGCATAGACGCCGGAAGAGTTTACGATTCCTGCTGCGACCGTGATTGCCTTGAAGATTTAAGATGCTTTTTCCTGCCGGAGGATCAAGCAATAGTCAACAATGCTTTAAGTGTACGCCTGCGTTCGGCGGAGGTACTTAATGTTTTCATCGATGTTGAACCGGTCAATTTCAACAAGGGCTTCTATTCCTGCGACCTGACATTCTTCTTCCTTTTGGGCTTTGACATTTATACCGCGCCTCACACCTGCCCCCGCTGCATAAACGGCATTACCTCTTACTCCAAAAAGGTAATACTTTTCGGCAGCGACGGCAATGTAAAGGTATTTTCAAGCACAATGCGCGAGGACGACGACTGCGACAGAAGCACCCTCAGAAGCTCTAATATGCCGAAATGCGTTGTTCAGGCGGTTGACCCGATTCCGCTGTCGGCAAGAATAGGCGAAATAAGAGACTGCTACGACAGCATATGCTGCATACCGAAATGCGTATGCGACTGCATAGGCGGCAATGTGGTTACAGACCTTCAGAACGGCAATCCGACCGTTTATGTAACGCTCGGTCTTTTCACAATAGTACAGCTTATAAGGAATGTTCAGATGCTTATACCCGTATACGACTTCTGTATACCGGAAAAGCATTGCGACGATTCAACCGATCAGCCCTGCGATACTTTCAGGAAAATCAAGTTTCCCACGGATGATTTTTTCCCGCCGAGACCCTGCGACATTGCGGATTCTCCCTGCTGCGGCTGTTCCGATAACAATACCTGAATTAAAACGGCGGGAGCCAAACCCCAAGGGTTTTGCTCCCGTCTGTTTAAAAAATTATGAAAGTGAAGATATATCAAGCTTGTCGAATTGAGTGAAAAAACTCTTCAGGCTGTCTATATCTTTTTTTATGCTGCCCTTTACATTGCTTTCGAAATTCATCGGCATTACAGGGTCGTGAACGCTCAGTCTTAAAAGGAAAAATCCGTTTTCGGTTGAAATTCTGACGCCCTCTCTGTTATCGTCCGCCACTTTCCAGTCGGGGCGGGTTTCGGCGTATTTTGTAAGTTCCTCTATAACCCTGTTGCCGTAATTCCTAAAATCGTCACACAGGATATTAAAGCGGCATTCTCTTTCCTCAGCAGGCATTTTAAGCGGCTTTAATATTTTTTCTATATCGTTGCCCCGTGCAAGTTCTATTACAATCTTAGTCACAAGGTAAGCTCCGTCGTCAAGAAAATAATTCTCCCTGAGCGCCGCATGACCCGAGGTCTCGATTGCAAGCGGACAGTCGATCCCCTCGGCGCACAGCTCCTGAGCTTTGTTTATAACATTTTTATAGCCTCTGCGGTAACGGTAATGCTTATCGCCCAAGGTGTTTTCAATATATTCGTGAAGTCCGTCGCTTGTTACGGAGTCGGTCACTATCGTGGCTCCTCCCTTATCGCCCGAAACCATATATGCGGCGAGGGCTATAAGTCGGTTGCGGTTGATTTCGACGCCGTCGGAGCCTACGCAGCTCGCTCTGTCAACATCGGTATCAAATATTATTCCGAGATCCGCGTTGTTTTTATTCACGGCTGTGCATATGCTTTCCATAGCCTGCTCGTTTTCGGGATTCGGTATATGATTGGGGAACATACCGTCAGGCTCTAAGAACTGACTGCCGTTAATATCAGCTCCGAGCTTTTCAAGAACATCCTTTGCGTAAAATCCGCCTGCGCCGTTACCTGCGTCAACTATGATTTTGTATCCGTCAAGCGGCTTGTCCTCTTCCTTTTTTCCGACTGCGTCACATATCATTTTACGCAGTCTCGCGGCATATTTGGACATATAATCGTAAAGCATTGTAACGCCGGCACGGTTGCAGATTATCTCCTCGCCGTTATCCGCAAGCTTTACTATATCAGAAATATCCTCTGAATCAAGTCCGCCGTCGGGAGTGAAAAATTTAAGTCCGTTTCTGTCAAACGGGTGATGGCTTGCGGTTATCTGGATTGCGGCGTCCGCATTAAGGTCAACCGTTGTCATAAACATTGCCGGCGTAGAGGCAAGACCGCAATCAATTACCGAAACGCCCGCATTGATAAGCGCTTCTTTTACCTTAGCGGCAATCTTTTCGCCTGTGATTCGTGAATCGTGACCGACAGCCACATTCATTTCGGCGGAATTTTTTTCATATTTATTTATGTACCACACTATAAATGCCGCAGTTATGTCGTAAACCGCCTGCTCGGTAAGGTTCACCGTTTTACCGCCGAGGTCGCTTGCAACGCCCCGTATGTCAGTTCCGCTTTTAAGTTCAATATAGCTCATTATTTACCTCCGTTCAGCCGAAAAAATATCCGGCGGAAAAATATCCTATTAACAAAAGAATTATTGCCGACGCCGTATAAAGCATAGATTTAAAAAACAGCACATTACTGCGTTTCACGCCACTCACCCGAGATTATTATGCCCGAAAAAGAAAAAATATCCGGAGGGGATCAGTATGACGGTTTACAGAGCCGACCGAAACAAAATCAAAATATCTCTCACCGATAACGAGGTGCTGGCTTTCTTCGGAACCTATGAAAGAATTAACGATATGAACGCCGGCACAAGGCTTACCGTTGCGCTTCTGCTCAGAGAGGGGCTGTCCGACTACCCCGACGAATTTGACGGCGATATTCTGGTGGAAATAAGAGCCCGTGAAAGCGCCGGCTGTACGATAACCGTATCGCCTGCGGAGAAAAAGCGCAAAAGCGGCAAATTTTATGCCTGCTTTGATTTTGCCGATTCATCCTCTATGATAGACGGTATTTCAAGACTTTATTTGAGCCGAAAAATCCGCGGAGAAAGCAGTCTCTACTTAATTTCCGGAATTTACAGACTTATTATTTCCTGCCCGTCGGCAAAGGATCTGTTTTTTATGAATGAATACTGTATACGGTCGGACAGCACTGCCGCCGCCTGTGCCTTTACAGAGGAACACGGCAGGCTCATTGTAAAGGACAATGCCGTTGCGGTTATAGGCCGTGCCTTTACTAAAGAGCTTTGATTTCCGATACGGTCTTTTTCATATCGGAGGCTGAAAATACATAGCTGCCCGCAACCAGTACATCGGCGCCTGCCTTTACAGCCAAAGGCGCTGTTTCGGCGTTTATCCCGCCGTCAACCTCCAGCTCGGCTTTAAGACCCTGTCTTTTAATCTCCGCTTTAAGCAGTGACAGCTTATCAAGAGCGGAGGACATAAATTTCTGACCGCCGAAGCCCGGTTCAACCGACATTACAAGCACCATATCGCAAAGAGGGAGAAATTCGAAAATTTCTTCCGGCGCGGTTTTCGGCTTTATGGTAAGACAAGCCTTACAGCCGTAACTTTTAATTTCCTTTAAGGTCTCGCCGACATCGCTTCCCGCTTCATAATGGAAGCCCAGAATATCCGACACCTCGGCAAACTGCTTTATGTACCTGTGCGGACGGTCGATCATAAGATGCACATCAAGCGGAAGCGAGGTATGGCTCCTTATTGATTTGATAACCGGCACACCGAACGATATATTAGGTACAAAAATACCATCCATAACATCAAGATGCAGCATATCCGTTCCGGCAGCCTCAAGCTCCTTTATTGCACCTTCAAGTTCCAAAAAATCCGCCGTAAGTACCGACGGTGAAATTTTTACCGACAATGCCCACTCCTCCTGTACTGTAAATTTTATCCTGATTTATTTTAACCGCAATCAGTGCCGATGTCAAGCAAACAAGCACGCTTGACACAGCGTTTTTTGAATGTTATAATCAAAAAAACCACAGCTTATTGATTTTCGGAGGTCGGCTTATGAAAAAAACTGCTGTAATGACAGATACAAACAGCGGAATAACGCCCAAAACGGCGACAGAAAAAGGAATTTTTCTGCTTAAAATGCCTTTCACGGTAGATGATGCGGAATACACCGAATATGTAGATATGCCGTATGAAGAATTTTTTAAAAAGCTTGACTCCGGCGCATCGGTTTCGACCTCTCAGCCCTCCCCCGCGGCGCTTACCGATATGTGGGATGAAATATTAAGGGAATACGAATCTCTTGTATACATACCTATGTCAAGCGGATTAAGCGGAACCTGCGCTACGGCGAAGGCGCTCTCCGCGGAATATGACGGCAGAGTATTCGTGGCAGATACACGCAGAATTTCAGTAACGCTGTATTCCGATGTATTTAAGGCGCTGAGACTGGCAACCGATGGGCTTTCAGCCGCGGAAATAACCGCAAGGCTTGAAGCCGAGGCGGAGATGCAAAGCATATATGTCGCCGTAAATACACTTGAGCATCTTAAAAAAAGCGGCCGTGTAACCGCCGCCGGAGCCGCCGTCGGTACTCTGCTCGGTATAAAGCCGGTCTTGCAGATACAGGGCGGCAAGCTGGACGCGTATAAAAAGGTAAGAGGTATGCAAAATGCGGTTTCGGCTATGCTTGACGGCATTGAAAGCGACTTAAAAACCAAATTCAGCGGCAAAAATACAGAAATACGAACTGCCTATTCCGGCGACAAAGCCGCCGGAGAAGCTTTTTTAAACGCGGCGGCGGAGCGTTTTCCCGAGCATAAAATCGGACTAGACGCACTTCCTATAAGCATTTCCTGCCATGTAGGTGCGGGAGCGCTCGGAATAGGAATTTCGGTTATATAAAAATAAAGGGCGGAGATAGAATCTCCGCCCTTTTTTGTTAATTACCTTTTCTCGCCCATAAAGAATACCGAAAGCGTACCCGGTCCCGCATGCGCCGCTATTACGGGGTCAATATAATTATAAACAACCTTTTTAACTTTATAACGCTTCTTTATTTCCGATGCTATATATTCAGCCTCGTCCTCGCAGTCTCCGTGCACCACAAAGACCTCCTGTTCCTCTATGTTTGTGCTTCTTTCACCGACTGATTTTATAAGGCTTTCCACAGCTGCCTTTCTGCCCCTTACCTTACCGGTAACATAAAGCTTGCCGTCATCGGCGGTGTGAAGCATCGGCTTTATACCGAGCAGTGTTCCGAGCACAGCTCCGCTGCCCGACAGCCTGCCTCCTCTTTTAAGAAAAAACAAATCGTCAATAGTGAACAAATGGCATATATGAAGCTTGTTTTCCTCTACCCAATCCGCAACCTCATCGAGCGTTTTGCCTTCATTTTTAAGCTTTACCGCATAATGAACCGCCAATCCCTCGCCCAAAGAGGCGCAAAGCGTATCCACCACCCGTATCTTTCTGTCGGGAAATTCCTTGCGGTAATCCTTTGCGGCGTTTTCTATATTTTGATAAGTACCCGAAAGTCCCGAAGAAAAGGCAAGCACAAGCACATCCTCGCCGTTTTCAAGTATAGGGCGTATCACTCTGTCGCAAATTTCTCTTGAAACAAGCGAGGTGGTTATTTTTGCTTTTTGGCGAAGCAACGAGTATGTTTCCGTATAATCCGTGGGAACCCCTTTAACATAGCTGTCGTATTCCTTATCGTTTATATAATATTTAAGCGATAAAATTTCCACTCCGTATTCGTTAATTTGCTCATCGGTGAGATTAGCGCTTGAATCGGTAACTATTCTGTAGCCCATAAAAATTCTCCTTTAAAAAGAAAACTGTTCGTGCTTATTATATTCCCCGTTACCGTTTTTTTCACCCTATTCGAATATTTTTGCTTTCTAAAAGGAAAATGCCTGCCGTAGAGGAAATTTTTTCACTCCACTGTCGGTAGAAAACGCACTGATAAAGAGCAAAACAGCCGCGACCATCCAATCGCGGCTGCTGCGAGCGTCGAAAATTCGACACTCTTTTGGTCGGAGATGCCGTTTGCTCGAAAATCAAAGATTTTCGGACTGCACTCTATCCCCGCCAATACCACCCCTGTGCCCTTGAAAAGCCGCCATTCAACGGCTTTTCGCTTATAATGTGTTTTTTCGCCGCACATGTCAGCGAAAAAACGAAGGCGGCGTAAACGCCGAAAAGAAATTAAAGTGTAGATTTATCAACAAACTAAACAGCCGCGATTATCCAATCGCGGCTGTTAGATTTTTTTCATATTCAATTTTAACCGTTGCTCTTAATTAAACCTTATCTGTAAACCTTTGAATAGGTAAAATATTAATATTAATTGAAAATGTCGTAAATGCATCTGCACTGCATAAGCAATTTAATACCCTGAGAAAAGACTTAAATTTAACCGAGCATTAAAATGAATTGTACATCGGACTCACCCGTTAAAATTATTTTTCGGTTAAACACCTAAAGAACATTTAAGTCATCCTTTTACGATTTCTTATAATTAACCTTTAGAAAATTAACTGTGCATCGGTCCCACCCGTTTCGATTTATTTGATAGCTAAACGCCTTACAATCATATAAATCACCTTTTATGGGAAATTATATTAAATTCCTTTCGGAACAATTAAATGTACATCGGACTCTCCGTTAAGTATTTATCGTTTTGCGTTGCCGATATTTACTTCATTGGACTCACCACTTTCGTTTTATTTTGATAAGAAGCCGGTGGAGTTTCCTCTCTCACTTTTATCAACTCCTTTCTCTTTGTCCGGCTTTATTATAATGCATAATTACCGTTTTGTCAAGTAGTTTTTAAAAACTTTTATATATATTCACAAATTATTTAAAAATGACACAAATTTCCTAAAAAGTGTTATAATATAATTAATTTCGAAAATTCACAGAGAGAGGTAATTAAATGAGACCTATGATGCCGCCGCCCGCCGGTATGAGAGGGCCTATGCGTATAGGCGGTCCGAGAGGCTTTTTAACAGATGAGGAAAAGCTTTCCCGTCCCAAAATAACAAAAAAACTGCTTTTAAGAATTCTCAGTTACTTAAAGCCGTACAAATGGCAGTTCATCGCCGTTTTTGCCGCCCTTGCGGTTTCCGCCGTTTTGGGGCTTTTCCCGTCCGTAATAACGGGTAAAATAGTTGACGCGATAGTGGATGACAGCACCGACATAAAGCTTTTGGCTCAGCTTTTGGTGCTTGCGTTTGCGGTACTGTCCGTTTCACAAATAATAAGCGTGCTTGAGCAATACATAAACAGCTGGATTTCGCAAAAAATCATTTATGATATGCGGAACGAAATGTATTATCATCTTGAGCATATGCCTCATTCGTTTTTCACAAGCGAAAAGCAGGGCGACATTATAACCCGTATGAACGGGGATATTAACGGCGTCAGCTCGGTAATATCGGTAATGCTGACCTCGCTTGTCAGCAATGTTTTGACGATAGGCACCTGCGTTTTTTATCTTTTCTATACCGATTGGAGACTGGCGGCAGTCGGAATTGTTATTTTACCCCTGCTTATACTGCCGACCAAGGCGGTAGGAAAAAAACGGTGGCAGCTTGTAAGCGAGGCTCAGGAAAAACAGGACGAGCTTAACCAGCATGTTGACGAAACGCTCTCGGTAAGCGGTTCTATGCTTGTAAAGCTTTTTAATAAGGAGGACGAGGAATACGAAAAGTTCCGTGCCGTAAATAATGAAACAACAAAAATTACGATAAAGGAACAACGCGCCGGCAGTTGGTTTCATGTATTCCTCGGTATGTTTATACAGATAGCGCCGTTACTTATATACTTTGCGGGCGGATTTTTAATAATAAGCCGCACGGATACCTCGCTTACGGTAGGCGATATTTCGGTTGTCGTAGCACTTGTAAACAGACTTTACCAGCCGGTAAGGCAGCTGCTTGATTTACAGGTTGATTTTGTCAGATCCTTAGCGCTCTTTACAAGAATATTCGAATACTTCGACCGTGAATGTACCATAGTAAATCCCGAAAATCCCGTAAAGCCGCCGCTTGACGACTGCAGTATAGAATTTAAGAATGTCGGTTTTTCATACGAAAACGGGCGTGAAATACTGAAGAACATAAGCTTTTTCGTACCGAACGGAAAAATGTACGCTATTGTCGGGGCTTCCGGCGCCGGAAAATCAACAATAATTTCCATGATTCCGAGACTTTACGATGTCACAGCCGGAAGTGTAAATATCGCCGGAACGGATGTACGGCAATTCGACCTTGACTATCTGCGGAGAAATATAGGCATAGTAACTCAGGACACCTATCTTTTTAACGGGACGGTGCTTGAAAACCTGCTTTACGCAAAGCCAGACGCCACGCCCGAGGAAATAGAAAAAGCCTGCCGAGCGGCTAATATTTACGATTTTATAGACAATTTACCCGATAAGCTTAATACCGTTGTCGGCAACAGAGGTCTTAAGCTTTCGGGCGGTGAAAAGCAAAGAATTTCGATTGCCCGTGTAATTCTTAAAAATCCACGCATACTTATTCTTGACGAGGCAACCTCCTCGCTTGACTCAATATCGGAAAATCTTATACAGTCGGCTCTTAATTTCGTAATGTCGGGCAGAACAAGCATTGTAATCGCCCACAGACTTTCAACGGTTATTGCCGCCGATAAAATACTGGTGATTGAAAACGGCGAAATCACGGATTCGGGCACGCACGACGAGCTTATGGATAAAAGCCGAACCTACCGTAAGCTTTACGATACGCAGTTTAAAAGAGTTATAGATTACGAGCTTCAGAAAAGCTTCCGTAGCGATTGAAAAATTTAATTCATTTACCATTGACTTAAAGCCCCAAAAGGGTTAAAATATGGGTACAGACTTCTGTTCGGAGGATAATTATGGACAACATTAAGAACAAAGAGGATTATAATCCCGATATAGTAACACTTTCCGATGACGACGGAAAGGAATATACCTTTGAGGTGCTTGACGCCATTGAAACCGATACCGGTCGCTACCTTGCCATGCTGCCGATATACGACGACCCTCAAAAAACACTTGACGACAGTGGAGAGCTTGTAATTGTAAAGGTCGGCGAAGCCGATGAAAACGGTGACGAATACTATTACGAAATAGAGGATGACGACGAATACGATATGGTCGCCGACGCCTTTGTCGAAAGGCTTGAGGACTTTTTTGAGATAGACGAGGATTAATTTCCCGTCCTGCTCTGTTCGCGGACCGCGTCTTATATAACCCTACAACATTATAATTAGGGGCCTACGCTCGCATTGCGGATTGCAGACCTCCCGCGGCTGTGCCGAGTTCGGAAGAAGGGAGCGTGAAGCCGTGCGGCCGGCACCCACCTGCTTTAACGCAGGTTATTTTAAGCGCATTACGGCAGAGCGGGACACTTAGAGTTTAAAATTAATACTGTGAAAAAAACGGGACTGTTTGACAGTCCCGTTTTTTATATCAATTTTGAAATTACCACGGCTAAAATTCCGCTTTTAACAGATATTTCGGCGTTCCCTTTCCATTCGTTGCTGACGCCTATCGGGAATGTATTGTTTATTTCCGCGTTTTCAAGCGGATATTTAACACCCGAAGCCGTAACACCCTCGCATTTATCGGTAAGCGAAAAAATTGAAAGCGAGCAGTTCTTTTCGGGCGGAACGGTAATTCCGCCGCCGCTCAACACAATCATCCTTGTTTCTTTTCCGAAAATACGCACAACAGCGCCGTTTTTCACGGCAAACGCCGCCGCCTGAATATTTGCAAGCGTATGGTCCGTTCTGCCGCCCAAGGCGCAGTAAATTTCTATTTCAGCGTAGCCTGCCGCCACGGCGTATCTTAATGCCGCCAAGGTATCCGTATCGTCCTTTTGCGTAGGAAGCTCCAGCACGGGTATACCCGCGGGAACAGCGCCCTTATACGAATCAAAATCGCCGACAAATATATCCGGCTTTATACCGTTTTCGAGCGCATACTCAAAGCCTTTATCGCAGGCTATGATATAATCCGCTTTTTCAATACCGTTAAGACCCGAATACTCACCTCCGGATATTACGGCGCAAATTTTACCCATAAATAATTTCCTTACAGCTTTTCTTCCTCTTGGGTCTGCTCATCATCCTCCGCGTCCCCGTCTTCGTATTTTTCCGTACCGTCGCTTACGGCAACCTCGTCAAAATCACTTGTGAACGCAATGTCATCCTCGCTGTCTTTTCCTTTTACAAGCTTCAATATAAGAAGAACAACAAGAACCGCGGCGGCTATTAAAGCCACAACTAAACATATAACCATTATTTTGGCATTTGCGGACAAAGAAGCAAATCTCGAACCGAATCCGCCGGGCTTAATTTCCAATTCTTCCTTTACAAGCTTAAACTCCGGCGCTCTTTGCAAAACATTTTCCGCGCTGTCATAACGGTACATAGAGAAGTTACCGTTAAAGAAGCAGTATACATAATAAAAATCGGAATAATCCGCGTCTTCCGCAGAAGCATTAAGTCCGCCCGAAGCTCCCGTCTCGGTATTTGCGACCGCAAAAGCCTTTATATTAAATCCGCCTATATCCACTGTTGTTTCATAATACCCCGACGGCGCCTTATACCCCTCGGGTATATTCGCAAAGATATATGTATTATTGCCGAAAACGGCATATTTAAGCTTTTCAAAGGTCTTTCCGTCCTCGGAAAGCAAATACGGAACGCATGAATCATCGGCACCCTTAAGATAATAAACGGTGTAGTAGCCTGCCGTATCCTTGGCAACCGCAACCTGAGTGCCGTTAAAATCGGCGGTGTCAGCCGAAAATCCGTTCGGAAGAGCAATTCCCGAAATATCGGTGAGAACCGTAAACGGAACGCCGTCTATAACCGTCTCGTTCGGCTGCGGTTCGGTTTGGGACGACTCTTCGGGTTTTTCTTCTTCATCAGAGCGTGTAATTGTAATAGTATACACCTTTTGCGCTCCGCTGGGCGCTGTTACCGTAACCGTCCGTACATTCTTGCCCTCGTTAAGCGCGGAGGTACCCGACACCTCAACCTTTGCGCCGCTGTCTGCCGCAGTGGCAAAAATCTTGCACTCCGTAACATTTTTCGCAACCTTTGCCGTATATGAGGTTTTACTTGCGGAAAATTTCGGTGAAAGCGTGCCTGTGCTTAACGAAAGCGATTTTAAGTTGGCATTATCGGATTTTGCGGCGTCCGCTACCGCAAGCGTTGCCGAGGAACCGCCTACCGCAATTTCATTATCGCTCGCATACATAGCGTTAACAACGCTTACCGTGCAGGAGCCTGAGGCTATCGCCGTAAATTTAAGCGGACAGGATTGCTTTGTTTTGCCGCTTACAGAATAAACCACATTTACGACGCCCGCGCCGCCTGTGGCATTGTCTCCGCTCTCAAATCGGAGCACATCAGGATTATAATTAACAGAAAACGATGTTCCGTACATATTTTCATCGGCGTTTACCGTAACCGTAACCGTAACCGAATCGTTAACGCTCGGCTTACTGCTGCTGAAGGATATTGTGGTGCCTGCGGCAGAAGCGGTAAAAACAAGACAGCTTACCGCAACGGGCACAGCCGCAAGAATTGTAATGATTTTAATTAAGCTTTTTTTCATATCTATCCTCATTCCGTATTTTATTACAGGTTTATAATCCCAAGCAAATGCCTTTGAATGTTTGCAAGGTCTATAAGCGATATCTTTCCGTCGGAATTTGTATCCGCGCCGACAAAGTTGTTTCCCGTAAGGGATATAAGACCGAGCATATGTCTTTGAACATTCGCAAGGTCCATAAGCGTAACCTTACCGTCTCCGTTGGTATCGCCCTTTCTGACGACCGAAACCGGACTGTTCTCGGTGCTTACCGTAAGCCGACACGGCGAGCCTGCCCATACATCAATATAATACTCACTATAATATCCGCTTTGCGATTTTACCCTTAAAGCAATATAATTACTGCCTGTATTCAGATTATAGCTTGCGTCTCCTGCGTATTCCGCACTTTCGGGAAGCTTTACATATACTGTGGAATCCCCCGAAACGCTCAGGCTGTAGCTGTAATTAAATTTGTCAAACGACGGGGTAAGACCCTCTGCGTTTATACTTTCAAAATAATAATTGTTGAGGTTCCCGTTCCTTTCGGGCAGCTGAGAAGCCATATCAGACATATTCTTATAAACAGGTATAAGAAAATCAAGCTCTGCCGATTTCAAATCCTTATATGTCTTTTCAAGCTGCCTTGCAGATGATGACGCGTTGTGAACCGCTGTGGCGTACTGGTGCCAAAGGTTGTTAATATCCTTTATATTATAATTGATATAGAAATATGTATTCTGTCCTGCGCTGACATAGTTATTACCACTGAAAGTCGCACCTTCTATTATGGATTTAGACCTTGTATCCCAGCCTTTTCCTCTGGCGTAGCTTATACCGTTTGCCACCGGATCGTTTCCGTTAGCGGAAATATTGAAAAAATTATAATAGGGTCCCGCGATAATACCCGAGGTTCCGCCCGAGCCCTGCTCCTGTATAATAGTCGCCGCAAGTATATACGGATTGATACCGGACCTCCTTGCCGCCTCCATTATTACTGCTATATATGAACCGCCGTATGCGGTATCGTTCGGGTCGTAATAGCCATTCTCAAGGAATGTGCCGCTTACAATCTTTCTTATTCCCTCCTCATTTTGGCTTGTAGGATCGTAATTTTGCTTCATATAAGCGTATATGTATCTCTCATTAAGGAAGTTTCTCGGGTCCATATAATATTTTATTACTTCTCTTGAAGCATAATGCCATCTGCCTTCTTCTACCGAAACCCAAGTGCCGCTTCCCCAATCGTACGAGCCCTTGTCCATTGAACGCCATGAAATGCTCTTATCGTCCGTAACCTTGCGTACCGTCTCAAGTTCCGCGGCCTCATCAAGAGTTATATCGATATAATCCGCATAAAACTTCCAGTTCGGATATATTGAATGGAGAGCCCTGAGAGAGGACTTGTAGCTTTCGGGAAAGGACGATATCTGTTCCTCAAAGCTCCCGTCCGCATACACTTTTTCAACATAAACAGTTGCGGTAAGAAATACCGCAAGCGAAAGCAAAAAACAAGAAATTCTTTGCATTCCCTTCATTTTCTTTTGCTCCTTTAAAAAGTAAACCTTAAACAGAATAATTATATATTTTTTCTTGCTTTATGTCAACCTTTTGAAGCAAAAAATGTCAATAAATGACGAAAATAAAAACAAAAAGCCGACAGCTGTCGGCGCAGGACCTCAAACAGACCGTCGGCGATTGATTTTACCGGGCTCAGGCATTATTTGTAAGCTTATATGAGAGGGTCATAAGACTGTCTCCGAAATGCACATTTTCCACCTTTATATCAGGATAATTGAACGCCAAATCATAATGGCTGAAATTCCATACGCCTTTAATTCCGAGCTTAACAAGCTGTTTTGACATTCCCATTGCGGCGTCCTTGGGTATGCAGAGTATCGCAACCTCGGGAAGATTTTCGCGGCAGAATTCATCAAGTGTTGAAATATTCCTCACGGGAAGATTTTTTATGACCTGCCCCACAACCGATTCCTTATTGTCAAACAGTCCTATAAGACGAAAACCGACAGCCTCGAAATTTATATGAAGCGTGACTGCCTTTCCGAGATTTCCGGCGCCTATTAAAATAGTGCTTTTCGGCGTATCAAGACCTAATATATGCCCTATTTCAGACTGAAGTATGGTAACATTGTAGCCGTAGCCCTGCTGACCGAAGCCGCCGAAGCAATTAAGATCCTGCCTTATCTGACTTGCGGTAAGCCCCATTTTTTCGGAAAGCTCCCTTGACGATATTCTCTCTGTTCCGAGAGCCTTAATTTCACCCAAAAAACGGTAATATCTCGGAAGTCGCTTTATTACTGAATTAGATACTATATTATTTCCCATAATAAAATGTACCCTTTCAAATTTACATTAATACTAATATAATAATAGTTTATTGTGAAAAAAATGTCAAGGTTTTTGAAAAAAAGTTCTTGACAAAATAAAATTTGCGTGTATAATAAAATAGTAATCATTACTGATTTAGGTGATTCAATGAAAAATTATTCACGACAGCGTGAAACAATTTTACGGGTTTTGCGTTCAACCGATACACACCCCACGGCATCTGCCGTTTATAATGAGGTACGCAAGGTTATCCCGAATATAAGTCTCGGGACGGTCTACCGCAACCTTGCCGCCTTAAGCGATGAAGGCGTTATACTTTCTTTATCTGTCGGCGACGGATATGAACACTTTGACGGGAACAGCGCCCCGCACGCGCATTTGCACTGCAAGCACTGCGGAAAAATTTACGACGCTCCGTTAAAGCAGGATATTCTGGCACAGACGGCAAAGGAAAACGGCTTTTTAAGCGAAACTGCGGTATATATCGTGTACGGTGTGTGCAGTAAATGCAAAGCTGATTAAAAATCAATTTACGGAGGAATTAAAAATGAAAAAATTTGTATGTCTTGTTTGCGGTTATGTTTATGAGGGCGAAGCTGCACCGGAGGAATGTCCTATATGCCATGCTCCGGCTTCTAAATTTGCTGAGCAGTCTGAGGAAAAAACATGGGCTGCCGAGCATGTTGTTGGCATAGCCAAGGGCGCGGATCAGAGAATAATCGACGGTCTTCGCGAAAACTTCAACGGCGAATGTACGGAAGTGGGTATGTACCTTGCAATGGCAAGAGTAGCCCACAGAGAGGGCTATCCCGAAATCGGTATGTACTGGGAAAAGGCGGCATTTGAGGAAGCCGAGCATGCCGCTAAGTTTGCGGAGCTTTTGGGCGAGGTCGTTACCGACAGCACCAAGAAAAACCTTGAAATGCGCGCAGATGCCGAAAACGGCGCTACAATGGGCAAGTTTGAGCTTGCTAAGCTTGCTAAGGAGCTTAATCTTGACGCTATACACGATACAGTTCATGAAATGGCTAAGGACGAAGCGAGACACGGCAGAGCGTTTGAGGGTCTCTTAAAGAGATATTTCAATAAATAATATATAAAATGAGAAACGGCTTTTACCGCATAGACTGTGGTAAAAGCCATTTTTTTATTGCACATAATCCCGCTTTATGGTAAACTTAGGCAAGGTGATAAAATGGATATTATAAAAACGCTTACGGAGGAATTTTCCTTAAAACCGTTTCAGGTTGAAAATACCGTAAAGCTTATAGACGACGGCAATACCATACCGTTTATTGCGCGCTACCGCAAGGAAGCCACCGGCTCGCTTGACGATCAGGTTTTGCGCTCCCTTTACGAACGGCTTAATTATCTGCGGAATATGGATGAAACGCGCCAAAAAATCAAAATAGCCATAGACGAACAGGGTGCTTTAACCGATGAGCTTTCCGCCGCGATAGACGGAGCGAAGACTCTGACCGAGCTTGACGATTTATACCGTCCCTACAAGAAAAAACGCAAAACAAGAGCCACCGCCGCAAAAGAAAAAGGTCTTGAGCCATTAGCGGAGGAAATTTACAGACAGGCGCCCGACTGCAAACCGCCCATGACGCTTGCGGCGGAATATACAGATCCGGAAAAAGGGGTTGAAACGGCAGAGGAAGCGCTTGCGGGGGCTATGGATATAATTGCCGAAAAAATTTCCGACGACGCCGACATACGCAAACGGATGAGATTTGTTTGCCTTGCGCACGGCATGCTTACCGTCAAGGCAGTCACGGAGGACGTCGGCGTTTATGAAATGTATAAGGATTACAGCGGGCCGCTCTCCAAAATACCCGACCACAGAATACTTGCCGTGAACAGAGGCGAAAAGGAAGGCATACTTAAGGTCTCGGTGGATTTTGACCGTGAAAAGGCTATGTTTATAATCTCGAAAAATCACATCAAAGAGGGGTCATCGGCGACAGAGACCGTAAAAGCCGCCGCGGAGGACGCATATACAAGACTGATATTCCCGTCGATAGAGCGTGAAATCCGAAACGAGCTTTCAGAGAGAGCCGACGCCTCGGCAATAAAGGTCTTTTCATCTAATTTACGGCAGCTGCTTATGCAGCCGCCCGTAAAGGACAAGGTCACAATAGGGCTTGACCCCGGTTACAGAACAGGCTGTAAGGTTGCGGTCGTTGACGGCACGGGCAAGGTTCTCGATACGGGCGTTATATATCCCGTGCCTCCGAAAAACAAGGTTGAAGAAGCAAAACAGATTATCAAATCGCTTGTAAATAAATATTCTGTCCGTGTTTTCGCGATAGGCAACGGAACGGCAAGCCACGAAACAGAGGTCTTTGCCGCTGAAGTTATAAAGGAGCTTAACGACGGGCTTTCCTATATGGTGGTGTCCGAAGCGGGCGCCAGCGTTTATTCCGCATCCAAGCTTGCCGCGGAGGAATTTCCCGATTACGATGTTTCGCTTCGCAGTGCCGTTTCCATTGCACGGAGACTTCAGGATCCGCTTGCCGAGCTTGTGAAGATAGACCCAAAATCAATAGGCGTAGGTCAGTATCAGCACGATATGCCGCCCGCGCAGCTTAACGCCGCGCTTGACGGCGTTGTGGAGGACTGCGTAAACACCGTCGGCGTAGACCTCAACACCGCATCGGTTCAGCTTTTATCAAGGGTTTCGGGTATAGGCGCTTCGCTTGCCAAGAACATTGTAGCCTACCGTGAGGAAAACGGAAAATTCACCTGCCGTACAGAGCTTAAAAAGGTTTCAAAATTAGGTCCGAAGGCGTTTTTACAGTGCGCCGGATTTTTGAAAATATCCGACGGAAAGCAGGCGCTTGACAACACCTCGGTTCATCCCGAAAGCTATGCCGCCGCCGAAAAGCTTTTAAAGCTGTGCGGCGTAACGGATAATGATGTAAAATGCGGAAAGACCGCCGCAATAAAGCCTGTAATTGAGGCTGACGGCATTGAAAGCACGGCTGAGAAGCTCGGTATAGGAGTGCCGACACTTAATGATATAATAAAGGAACTTGAACGGCCGGGCAGAGACCCGAGAGACGAGCTTCCGCCTCCGCTTTTAAGAAGCGATATAGTATCAATGGAAGACCTGAAACCGGGAATGGAGCTTACCGGAACGGTAAGAAATGTTATAGATTTCGGGGCTTTTGTGGATATAGGCGTTCATCAGGACGGACTTGTACACATCTCGCAGATAACCGACAGATTTATAAAGCACCCCTCCGAGGTGCTTAAGGTCGGCGATATTGTAAAGGTTTGGGTACTGTCCGTGGATATACAAAAGAAAAGAATTTCACTTACAATGAGAAAAGAGAAGTTAAACCATGAAAAGCAATAATTTAAAGGGCAGTCTTATACTGTGCGTTACTGCCTTTATTTGGGGGATTGCGTTTGTAGCGCAGTCGGACGGCGGCGAGCTTGTCCCCTCACTTACCTTTAAGGCGCTCGGGTCTTTTATGGGGGGGGCGGCGCTTTTCGCCTTTTACAAAATAACCGCCGGTAGAAAGGAAAAGCATTTCTTTCCCGAGGAAAAGGCGCTTAAAAAGCAATATTTTATCGCTGCGGGCGTTTGCGGACTACTGCTTACCGTTTCGGTGAATCTTCAGCAATTCGGTATAAGCGCTTACCCTGCAGGCGCCGCCGCGGAAGCAAGAAGTGGCTTTATAACGGCGCTTTATGTGGTATTTGTCCCTATAATTTCACTTCTCTTCGGGAAAAAGGTAAGCCCGATAATATATTTAAGCGTGCTTATAGCGGTGGGCGGATTTTATTTGCTCTGCTTCTCGGGCGGAATAAGCGGAATTTATGTTGCCGATATTTTGGTATTCATCTGCGCGCTTTCCTTTGCCTGCCAAATAATCGCTGTCGGTCATTTTGTAGGCGTTACAGGCGGTCTTAAGCTTTCAATATTGCAATTTACGGTGGTGGGCGTTCTGTCCACGGCGGCAGCATTGATTTTCGAGCGGCCGTCCCTTTCAAACATATTAGCCGCCGCTCCCCAGATAGTTTATTTGGGCGTGGTTTCAAGCGGAATAGGCTACACTCTTCAGATAGTCGGGCAGAAGTACGCCGAGCCGTCGGTTGCGTCGCTTACAATGAGTCTTGAAAGCGTTTTTGCGGCTCTCGGCGGTTGGCTGATTTCGGGAAACGCGCTTTCCGTCCGTGAGTTTATAGGCTGCGCTGTGGTTTTTGCCGCCATAATAACGGCACAACTGCCCGAAATGTTATCCGGCAAAAGAAAAAACGATATTAAGGCGTAAAAAAACAAGACTTGCAGGCGTTTTAAGGCTTGCAAGTCTTTATTTTTTTATTATTATTTTCCGCTGTCACCGTAGTTTGAAAGCACACGGGCGGACGGGTCGTTTACATTACAGCCCTCCCACTCCTTGTTGGGCATCCAGAAATCCTTTACCATTTCCGCCTGACCGGGATATTTTTCCTCGAAAATCTCACGGTACAAAAGCGATTCCTTAGTAAACGGAGCCGCAAAGGTGTACCTTTTGCATTTCTCGGCAAATTCGGCGTCGGTATACTTTGCCTCGGCATATTCTTTGAGATAATCTACCATAGAATGACCGACCGCATCCGAAAAAGCCGCCTTTTCACGCATCAGTATATCGTAAGGCAGATAATCACCCTCGAACGCATGGCGCAAGAGGTATTTGCCTTTGTTATATTTATTCATTTTCATTTCGGGGTCTATGCTCATCACATATTTCACAAAATCAAGGTCGCCGAACGGAACGCGTGCTTCAAGCGAATTTACGGAAATACATCTGTCGGCACGGAGAACATCATACATATGAAGCTCTCTTACACGCTTTTGCGATTCCTTTTGGAATTCCTCGGCGTTCGGCGCAAAATCGGTATATTTGTAGCCGAACAGCTCGTCTGAAATTTCGCCTGTCATAAGCACACGAATATCGGTTGTTTCGTGTATTGCCTTACAAATAAGATACATACCTATGCTCGCTCTTATTGTGGTTATATCATAGGTTCCCAAAATGCCTATAACCTCGGGGAGCGCCTTTAATACATCCTCTTTTGTAATGATTATCTCACGGTGGTCGGAGCCTATATAATCGGCGACCTCCTTTGCGTATTTAAGGTCTATGGCGTCGGTGCTCATACCTATCGCAAAGGTTTTTATCGGCTTTTTAAGCAGCTTTGCGGAAATTGCGCAGACAAGCGAGGAATCAAGTCCGCCGCTCAATAAAAATCCGAGCGGTGCGTCGGCGTCAAGCCGTTTTTCAACACCCTTTACAAGCTTATCGTGTATATTTTCGCACACTGCCTCAAGGCTGTCTGTGCAGACCTTATCAACCGCCGCTATATCATTATAGCATATAAACTTGCCGTCCTTATAATAGTGACCGGGCGGAAACGGCATTATTTTACCCACAAGTCCCACAAGGTTTTTGGGTTCGGAGGCAAATATCGGCTTACCGTCCTTATCAAGTCCGTAATAAAGCGGACGGATACCTATGGGGTCACGGGCGGCTATAAGCTCGTTTTTATCGCCGTCATATATTATCAGTGCAAATTCGGCGTCAAGCATTTTAAACATATCCGTACCGTAAAGCTCATAAAGCGGCAAAAGTATTTCGCAATCCGATTCGCTTTCGAATGTATAGCCGCGTTTTATCAGGTCTTCTTTTACGGGACGGAAACCGTAAATCTCACCGTTGCACACCAATTTATTATTATTATAGGAAAACGGCTGCATACCCTTGTCGGTAAGCCCCATTATAGCAAGACGGTGAAATCCCATAAAGCCGTTATTATTAAGCTCCTCAATTCTTGACATATCAGGACCTCTTGATACTGTCATGTCAAATCCGAGCTTAAATTCCTCTTTCGGAATACGGCTTCCGATATATCCCATAATAGAACACATAAATTTTTCCTCATTTCAGTATTTTTAAATGCGCAAAGGCTTCCCGAATATTCGGGAAGCTTTCGCTTTTTATAAATTATCAGAACTGCTCTACATCCTGAAGCGCGTCATAGCCCTCTTCGCCGGTACGAACCTTTACAACATTTTCAACATCGTAAACAAATATCTTACCGTCGCCTATATGACCGGTGTAAAGCACCTTTTTGGCAGTGGCGATAACCTGTGAAACAGGAACCTTTGCAACCACTATGTCAACCTGAATCTTAGGCAAAAGCGAGGTTTCAACAAGCGCGCCCCTGTAATATTCGGGCTTGCCCTTTTGAACGCCGCAGCCCATAACATGGCTTACGGTCATACCCGTAATTCCTATGCCGACCATTGCGTTTTTAAGGCTTTCAAGCTTTGATTCCTTGCAGACAATTTCAACCTTTGTAATCTTTTCTCCGTCTGCCTTAGGCGTAATACCCGAGGCAACCTTGGGCATTTCCTTAACCTCAACTGCCTCCGCAACAGGTGTGTCGCCCGTAACAATGGGTTCTTCGCCCTCGTCGATATATTCGGGAAGCATTGCGATTCCGGCATATGCGCTCTGCAAGCCGTGTTCCTTAACATCAAGGCCTTCCATCTCTTCCTCACGGGAAACACGAAGTCCGAATATCTTTTTGATTATAAGGAACGAAATGGTAATTGTAACTGCTGTCCAAGCGGCTGTTGAGAACATACCGAGTAATTGGAGACCTAATTGCTTAAAGCCGCCGCCGTAGAAAAGTCCCTCGCCGGCGATTTGGTTAGCGCCGAAGGTTGTGCCGTCGCCGAAGCCGCGAGCAAATGCCGGAGCAGATTTAGTAGCAAAAAGTCCTACCGAAATTGTACCCCAAATACCGTTGCAGAAGTGAACCGCAACAGCGCCTACCGGGTCGTCAACATGAAGCTTGTAATCAAGGAACCAAACGCCGAATACAACCAAAAGTCCCGAAACGGCACCTATTACTATCGCACCGAACGCATCGCAGACATCGCAGGGAGCGGTAATAGCGACAAGACCCGCAAGCGAAGCGTTAAGGCACATTGAAACATCGGGCTTTCCGTATTTTATCCAAGTAAATATCATTGCGACAACCGTAGCAACGGACGGAGCTATTGTTGTGGTAACGAAGATAGAGCCCATTTCATCAATCGAGGTAGCTGCGGCACCGTTAAATCCGTACCAGCCGAGCCAAAGAATGAATACGCCCAGACATCCGATAGGAAGATTGTGACCGGGGAAAGCGTTTACCTTTGTAACCTTTCCGTCCTTGTTCCTTACAAACTTTCCTATACGGGGGCCAACCATAGCGGCGCCAATCAAAGCGCAGATACCGCCGACCATATGTATGCAGTTTGAACCGGCAAAATCGTGGAAGCCAAGCTTAGCAAGCCAGCCGCCGCCCCATGTCCAGTGGGCCTCAACCGGATATATAACCGCCGAGATAACCGCCGAGTAAACGCAGTATGAAAGGAATTTCGTTCTTTCTGCCATTGAACCCGAAACTATTGTTGCGGTGGTGGCGCAGAACACAAGGTTGAACACGAAGTTTGCCCAGTCGAAATTTGCATAATCGGTGAAAATATCAAATCCGGGCTTACCTATAATACCTACAAGGTCTTCGCCCAAAAAGATACCAAAGCCGATAAGAATAAACATTACAGTACCGATACAGAAGTCCATAAGGTTCTTCATCAGTATATTTCCGGCGTTCTTCGCTCTGGTAAAGCCCGTCTCTACCATCGCAAAGCCCGCCTGCATCCAGAACACAAAGGCTGCGCCGATCAAAAACCATACGCCGTAGACTTCACTGTGTATGGCGTCATAAATTGCTTGACTCATATAAATCATCCCTTAAAAATTTTTAAAATTATTTTACGCTGAAAAGCATTTCCCCGTAGGACGGATACGGCCAATCGGTTGCCGGAACGAGCGTTTCAAGCTCGTCAACTGTAATTCTCAGCTCGCTCATTGCCGCAAAAACAGCGTCCTTATAATACTTTGAAAGCTCTGTGGTATCGCTTATCTCCTTTGCCTTTACAACCGCTTTTTCAAGCTTTTCGGTCTTCTTGTAAGCCGCAGCGTTAAGACGGCTTACCTTTGCCAAAAGCTCTTTTTCATAGCTTGCGTCTATATCGCCGCACGCCGCCTTTGCGATAACGGTGTCCGAAAGCTCATGAGAATATTTGCTTACCGCGGGAAGAATGTCCTTTTTAGCCATATCTATCATTGTAAGCGCTTCTATATTTATTATCTTGCAGTAGTTTTCCGAAAGAATTTCGTATCTTGCCCTCATTTCGGTTTCGGAGTAAACCTTATGCGAAATAAACAGCTTCAAATTCTTTTCGTGTAAGGAATACGGCAAACAATCCGGTGTGGTGCGAAGATTTAAAAGTCCTCTTTTTTCAGCCTCCGCAATCCACTTGTCATCATAACCGTTGCCGTTGAAGATAATGCGCTTATGCTCCGTAATGGTTTTTTTGATAAGCTCGTGGAGCGCTTCCTCGAAATCTCCCGCACCCTCAAGCGTATCGGCAAATTCCTTTAATTCTTCCGCAACCGCCGTATTAAGAACCACATTGGTGCAGGATACGGAAGAGGAGGAGCCTAACATTCTGAATTCGAATTTGTTTCCGGTAAAGGCGAACGGCGAAGTTCTGTTACGGTCTGTCGAGTCTTTGGGGAACTTAGGAAGTGTATGTACGCCTATCTTCAAAAGCTCCTTTTCCTTTCCGCCGTAGGGCTTATCCTTTTCGATAGCCTCAAGAATTTCGGTAAGCTCGGTACCGAGGAACATTGAAACCACCGCCGGAGGAGCTTCGTTAGCGCCGAGTCTGTGGTCGTTTCCGGCTGACGCTACGGATACTCTCAGCATATCCTGATATTCATCTACCGCCTTGATAACCGCGCAAAGGAATGTCAAGAACTGTGCGTTTTCATACGGTGTATCGCCCGGATTTAAAAGGTTTACGCCGGTATCGGTTGTAAGCGACCAGTTGTTGTGCTTACCGCTTCCGTTTACTCCGGCGAACGGCTTTTCGTGCAGCAGGCAAACCATATGATGCTTTTTAGCAACCTTCTGCATTATTTCCATTGTAAGCTGGTTGTGATCCGCCGCAATATTTGTGGTAGTGAAAATCGGTGCCAGTTCATGCTGTGCGGGAGCAACCTCGTTATGCTCGGTCTTTGCAAGAATTCCGAGCTTCCAAAGCTCTTCGTTAAGGTCCTTCATAAACGCCTGAACTCTCGGTTTTATAATTCCGAAATAATGATCCTCAAGCTCCTGACCTTTGGGCGGCTTTGCGCCGAAAAGGGTTCTTCCGGTATAAATAAGGTCCTTTCTCTTGTTATAAACATCCTCGTCTATAAGGAAATATTCCTGTTCGGGTCCTACCGTTGTTTTTACCGACTTCACATCGGAATTTCCGAAAAGCTTTAAAACACGCAGAGCCTGTTTATTGATTGCCTGCATACTGCGCAGAAGCGGAGTTTTTTTATCGAGCGCCTCGCCGCCGTAGGAGCAGAACGCTGTGGGGATGCACAAAACGCCGTCCTTTATAAACGCATAAGAGGTCGGGTCCCACGCCGTATATCCTCTTGCCTCAAATGTCGCGCGCAAGCCGCCCGACGGAAAAGAAGACGCGTCCGGTTCGCCCTGTATAAGCTCCTTACCCGAAAACTCCATTATAACCTTTCCGTCCTTGGTGGGGGAAATAAAGCTGTCGTGCTTTTCCGCCGAAAGTCCCGAAAGCGGTTGGAACCAGTGGGTAAAATGTGTGGCTCCCTTTTCAATAGCCCAATCCTTCATTGCATTCGCAACAACCGTTGCCGCATTCGGGTCAAGCGAACGGCCGTCCTTAATCGTGCGCTGCAAGGCTTTGTAGGTTTCCTTAGGTAAGCGTTGCTGCATAACACTGTCGTTAAAAACATTGCTTGCAAAAATTTCGTTCATACTGCTCATAACAACAACCTCTTTCTTTTTAAACAAATAAAGCGGCAACGGCGCCGTGGGACAATTATCCCCTTGCGACGCCGTTGCCGCTTTATCTGTTTTTATGAAATTTTAAAAAAATAAACGGCAGACGGGTAGAAGAACTACCGACGCCCTTGCCGTTTCAACGCAATCATTTTACGCCTGCCGCCTCGGTTTGTCAAGCAAAAATATGTTTTTTTCATTATTTTTTTATTTTGCGGCTTTTCACAAAATTTTGTAAAGCAAAACCGCATATTGGGATTACAAAATTAGTTTGTGACCGTTATGCGTGCCTTAAAATCAAATTTAAGAGAACAACCCACTTGACAAGCGACGGCTTTATACTTATAATATATAAGTAAATTTCAGAGCAACGGCGTTCGGTGATGTCAGGGGGCTTCGGTCCCCTTTAAGGCATCGGCGGACGCTTTTATTATTTGTAAGGAGGAGCGGCAATGTATTCATATGATGAGGTTATGACCTTCGTTGAGGAAGAGGATGTAAAGTTTATAAGGCTTGCCTTTTGCGATGTTCACGGCAAGCAGAAAAACATTTCGATAATGCCGTCGGAGCTTAAGAGGGCGTTTACGGAAGGAATATCCTTTGACGCCTCCGCAGTACCGGGCTTCGGCAATGTGGTAAAGTCGGATTTGTTTCTTCATCCCGACCCGTCAACCCTCTCCGTACTCCCGTGGCGGCCGTCCAACGGCAGGGTTATAAGAATGTTCTGCGACATAAAGTACCCCGACGGAACCCGTTTTGAAAAGGACGGCAGGTATATTTTAAAAAATGCGGTTGAATATGCCAAATCTTTAGGTGTCTCCTGCTATTTCGGCGCGGAATTTGAATTTTATCTTTTTAATCTTGACGATAACGGAAATCCGACAGGCGAGACCTTTGATAAGGCGGGCTATATGGATATAGCGCCGGACGACAAGGGCGAAAATGTGCGCCGAGAAATATGCTTTAATCTTCTCGAGATGGGAATTTCACCCGAAAGCTCGCATCACGAGGAGGGTCCCGGACAAAACGAGATAGATTTTAAATACGGCGCTCCGCTTACCGCCGCCGATAATGCCGTCACATTCAAATCGGTCGTGCAGACAATAGCGCGCCGCAACGGTCTTTACGCCGATTTTTCACCTAAGCCCTTAATGCACGAAAGCGGCAACGGCTTACACATAAATGTTTCGGTAAAATCCGAAAGCGGCAAGGATCTGACCGACAGCTTTATGGCAGGGGTTTTGGATCATATTGTGGAAATGACGGCGTTTCTGAACCCCGTAAAGGAGTCCTACAAAAGACTTGGCGAAAAAAAGGCGCCGAAATATGTAACTTGGTCGCCTGAAAACCGCTCCCAGCTTATAAGAATTCCCGCGGTAAAATCCGAGGCGAACCGCCGAATAGAGCTTCGCTCGCCCGACCCGTGCGCCAATCCGTATATCGCCTATGCGCTGATTATCTACGCAGGGCTTGACGGTATAAAACGCGGTCTTGTACCGGAGGAGCCTAACAACGCAGACCTGTTCACTGCGGAAAACGATGTTACGGACGGTCTTGTAAGTCTTCCCGATACGGTTGAAAAAGCAAAAAGCATTGCGCTTCACAGCGAATTTATAAAGGAAGTCCTGCCTTTAGGCTATACGGAAAACATTTAAATCACGGGGGGATAACGGTGTACAGCGATAAAGTTACATTAAGCGCTCTTGTTGTTTCCGCTTCCTCAAAGTCAACGGAATATTTAAAGGATATTCTTTCGGATTTAAGGTTTTCACCGGTCTCGGCGGCAGTCAGCATTGCGGACGCAAGGCGGCGCCAGCTTGAAAATCCGTTCGATTTGGTAATAATAAACACTCCTCTGCCCGACGATTTCGGAATAGAATTTGCGGAGGAGCTGTGTCAGGACAGTGCCGTGGGCGTACTTCTGTTCGTTAAAAACGAGCTGTTCGAGCAAATAAACTATAAGGTCGAGGATTACGGCGTTATAACCTTTGCAAGACCGGGTACAAGACAGACCATCACAGGGGCAATCAAGCTTACAGCCGCAATTCATAACCGACTTTCCGCTTTTGAAAGGCGTGCCGTAAAGCTTGAGGCGAAAATGAAAGAAATTCGGCTTATAAACCGTGCAAAATGGCTGCTTATAGACCGATACAATATGAGCGAAGAGGAAGCACACAAATACATTGAAAAAACCGCTATGGATAACTGTGCGAAACGGGGAGAAATAGCAGAAAATATTATAAGAACATACGAAAATTAGAAAGAGGTCAAAAATTATGGAAAATTCGGGTAAAAAAACAAAATTTATTTTTGTTACCGGCGGTGTTGTTTCGGGTCTCGGCAAGGGCATTACAGCCGCAAGTCTCGGCAGACTTTTAAAGGCAAGAGGGCTTAAGGTGGCGGCCCAGAAGCTCGACCCGTATATAAATGTTGACCCGGGAACAATGAGTCCCTACCAGCACGGCGAGGTTTATGTTACCGAAGACGGCGCCGAGACCGACCTTGACCTCGGACATTACGAAAGATTTATTGACGAAGACCTAAACAAATTTTCAAACCTTACCACCGGAAAGGTCTATTGGAATGTGCTTAATAAGGAACGCCGCGGCGAATACTTAGGCGAAACGGTACAGGTAATTCCCCACATTACAAACGAAATAAAGGAATTTATATACTCGGTAGGAAAAAAGACCAATGCCGATGTTGTAATAACCGAAATAGGCGGAACTACCGGCGATATAGAAAGTCAGCCGTTTTTGGAGGCAATCCGTCAGGTCGGTCTTGAGGTTGGAAGAGAAAATTCCCTTTATATCCATGTAACACTGGTTCCGTTCCTCAGAGGCTCAGATGAACATAAAACAAAGCCGACCCAGCACTCCGTAAAGGAGCTTCAGGGAATGGGAATTAACCCTAATATTATAGTTTTACGCTGTGACGAGCCGCTTGAAGATAACATATTCAAGAAAATTTCACTTTTCTGCAATGTAAAGCCGGATTGCGTTATTGAAAATATGACAATACCCGTTCTTTACGAAGCGCCGATTATGCTTGAAAAAAATCATTTCTCCGATATAGTCTGCCGTGAGCTCGGCATTAACGCCGGAGAGCCTGACCTTACAGACTGGAACGAAATGCTTAACCGCATTAAAAGCCGCAACAAAAAGGTTACTATCGGTCTTGTCGGAAAGTATGTACAGCTGCACGACGCGTATTTATCCGTTGCCGAAGCATTGCGCCACGCGGGATATGTATACGGCGCCCGTGTGCAGATAAAATGGATAGATTCCGAAACAATTAACGATGATAACGCCGCGGAAAGCCTTGCCGGATGCGACGGACTGCTTGTTCCGGGCGGCTTCGGAAACAGAGGAATTGAGGGAATGATAGCCACGGCGAGATATGCCAGAACCTCAAATGTGCCTTATCTCGGAATTTGTCTCGGTATGCAGATTGCGGTTATTGAGTTCGCAAGAAGCGTACTCGGCTACAAGGACGCAAATTCGGGTGAATTTGATGAAAATTCAAACCACAAGGTCATAGACTTTATGCCCGACCAAAACGCCGAAATCAATAAGGGCGGAACAATGCGGCTCGGCGCTTATCCCTGTAAGATAGCTTCTGATACAATGATGCGGCAATGCTACAAGGCTGACGAAATAAGCGAACGCCACCGCCACCGTTACGAATTCAACAACGATTACCGCACCGCAATGACCGAAAAGGGTCTTGTTATAAGCGGAACCTCGCCTGATAATCACATAGTTGAAACCGTTGAGGTTCCCGAAAATGATTTTTATGTGGGAGTTCAGTTCCATCCCGAATTCAAATCCCGTCCGAACAAAGCGCATCCTCTGTTTATGGGGCTTGTTAAGGCAGGACTTGACAGACAGGCAAAATAAGAATATATATGTTAAATCCGCGGCAGATTATGAATTTATCTGCCGCGGATTTAATTTCTAAAAAAGAGAGCGGCTGAAAATTCAGCCGCTCCGAATGTATTACCACGCCAGCACACCGTTTACAACATAGTACCATGTGCCGTAGTACCATGTAGAGCCTGTGTAGCCCCAATCAAGTACACCGTTCGCCACATAATACCAAGTGCCGTAATAATTTGTAAGACCTGTATAGCCCCAGTTGAGTATACCGCCGTCTACATAATACCAAGTACCGTAGTAATTAGTAAGACCTGT
>ERZ808266.93-NODE-93-length-37352-cov-7.064911_pt1 | contig 37352 bp, 41 predicted proteins | sample MGYA00521278_ERZ808266 | MGnify/ENA primary metagenome ERZ808266 (study PRJEB31516, sample SAMN03275591) | gut metagenome | biome: mammalia-associated habitat; material: feces | host: Papio cynocephalus | place: Kenya | collected 2012-08-02 ... | reverse complement strand
TGTAAGTGCAAAAAAGTTGCAATTTAAACCTATTAAACCTGAATCAATTTTTTACCTTGGTGAAAAGAAACTACTTTCTCTATTTACCTTGAATAAATGCAGTTGATAAATGCTGTCTGTTCTTATAAATAACTGCGGTCAGTCTGTTGCTTATTTTATTCTGTAACTGTTGATTGCTCTACAGGCTGCTGAACCTCGTTAGACTGTTGGGTGTTCTCCTCAGTCTTTTCCTCAACCTTTTCCTCTGTCTGAGCAGGAGTTTCCTTCTGTGTGGTATCCACAGATTCTGTTGGTGTCTCGACTGGAGTCTCAGCAGGTGTCTCTGTAGGAGTCTCCACCACTGTAGTGTCTGCAGGGGTTGCAGGTGCTACTGTATCAACAGGAGCTACTTGTGAGTCACTTGCCATTTTGCTAACTGCAAAAACGTTGCTTACTGAAACCATAACCATAGCTGCGATAGCTGCAAATACTAACTTCTTCATAATCTTATCGTTTTAAATTGTGAATATTAATGTTTTATGGATTCCTTATCGAACCCACTAATCTATTCACAATAGGTATGCCAAAGTAAGCAAAATATCAATAAGTTGCTATCTTTCAATGATATATATTTGTTGAGCGTAAAAGCTATTGTGTGGAAAGTGAGGAATATGTGTGGAATTATTCCCCACATTTCTGGGGAACAATATGGGAAAATGCCAAAAGTATGTAGCTTGATATACTAAACCTATCATCTTTTCGTTCTTTTTTAAACAGAAGGGAAAGATGAAAGAATATATAGCACTTGCAACTTGTATCCTCTAATTGACGAGTAACGTATATCTTTACATCATACAAACTAACAATAAAACAAACTGGAATATGAACATCAAACCTATCCTCCTTACGGCAGCCCTTTGCTCGCTGATGGCATCACAAGCCTTGGCACAACGTGAAGCCAGGACCATCAACGACAACTGGGAATTCAAGTTGCCCACCGACAAGCAGTGGACTTCGGTGAACATTCCCCATACTTATAATCTCGATGCATATCAAGGCAGAAGCTACTATCAAGGCAAGGCTACCTATCGTCGCATTCTGTCCCTGCCAGAAATCAAGCCGGGCTATCGCTATTTTCTCAAGATAGACGCTGCTAGCAAAGCGGCATCGGTCAAGGTAAACGACAAGGAGGTGGGAAGCCACGCCGGCGGCTATTCCGCCTTCACCTTCGACATCACCGACTGCATCAAGACCGACAACACCATTGAGATTACGGTGGATAACGGCAGACAAGACATCACGCCAATCATGGCCGACTTCACTTTCTGGGGCGGCATCTATCGTGACGTATGGATAGTCTCCACTCCCGACATCCACTTCAATATGCTCAATATGGGCAGCGACGGTATCTTCCTCTCCACTCCTACCGTCAACGAAAAACAAGCGTCGGTCAAGGTGGTGAGCGAGGTAACCAACGACTGCTCCAAGCCATCAACCATCGAAGTAAGAAACGAGATTTTCACTCCCGATGGCAAGCTCCTGCAAACCATCAAGAAGAAGGTGGCATTGAAAGCAGGCGAAACCAAGCGCACGGTATCCCTCTCGAAAGCCATCGCCACCCCTCAGCTCTGGACTCCAGAGACCCCAATATTATATAAGGTAAAAACATCGCTCGTAGATACACATACAGGAAAAGCCATCGACGAGAAAATGCACAAGGTGGGATTCCGCTGGTTTGCCTTCGATGGAGAGAAAGGTTTCTCGCTCAACGGTAAGCCTTACAAACTGCGTGGATTCAATCGCCACCAAGACCAAGCACCAGTGGGTGTAGCCTTGCCCGACGAGGCACACCGCCGAGACATCAAGGTGATGAAAGACATGGGCAGCAACTTCATTCGCATCGCCCACTACCCACAAGACGATGCCCTGTTGGAAGCTTGCGACGAACTGGGTATGTTGGCATGGGAGGAGATTCCTATCATCGACCGTGTTCCAGACACACCCGGTTATGCCGACAACTGTGAGAGAAACCTCAGGGAAATGATTCGCCAGCACTACAATCACCCTAGCGTCATCAACTGGGGATACATGAACGAAATCCTGCTCGTCACCCCTGGTCCTGGCAACAAGGAATGGCCAGCTTTCAAAGAGCGAACCGTAGCTTTGGCGCAGCGATTGGAAAAAGTGCCCAAGGAGGAAGACCCGACCAGAAAGAGCGTGATGGCTTTCAACATGACCAATCTTTATAACGAGATTGGCCTCAATCTGGTGGACGTAGTGGGATGGAACCTCTATCATGGTTGGTACGTAGATAAGCTTTCCGACTTCGACAAATGGTGTGAAGACCAGCATCAGCGTTACCCTAACAAACCGATGATCATCTCGGAATGGGGAGCGGGAAGCGACCGTCGCCTGCACTCCTACCAAGCCCACCCATTCGATTTCAGCATCGAGTACCAACAGACTTACATTGAGCACTATCTCCCCTTCATCGAGGAGAAGCCATGGATTAGCGGTTGCAGCTACTGGAACTTCATCGACTTCAATGTAGCTGCACGCCAAGAGTCCATGCCGAGGGTCAACAACAAGGGTGCCGCCTACAACGACCGAACGCTGAAAGACGTAGGCTATTACTTCAAGGCGATGTGGCGCAAGGATGTGCCTGTGGTTCATATCGCCAGCCGAGACTGGGCTACAAGAACAGGAAAAGCCTCTGATACACAAAGTATCAAGATATATTCCAACCTGTCCGAGGTGGAGCTAATCGTTAATGGCAAGAGCCAAGGCAAGAAAAAGGTATCTAACTGCTTTGCCCTTTTTGACGTAAGCCTACCTTTCGGAAGTTCAACACTGGAGGCGAAAGGTTTCGGCGAAAAACCGCTTGCCGATGACGCTCAGGCTAAAGGCGGAAACACCGAGGATGCAATGACCATCCAATACAACCCATTGCCGGACATCGCCAAGGGTGGAGAACTTGCCATCAACGTGGGTAGCAACTGCTATTTCACCTCTTCGCTTAGCGACCTCACCTGGCTTCCAGACCAAACGTACCAATCAGGCTCATGGGGATATGTAGGGGGCGAAAGCAAGAGCACGACCTCCGAAATCGAGAACACGATAGATGGTCCTATTTACCAAACATGGCGAGAGGGCGACTTGGAATACAAGATTGACGCGCCAAAGGGTGAGTACGAGGTAGAGCTCTTGTTGGCAGATGTCACCAAGCCAGCTACCCAGTTGCCTAATCTCCTTGCCCGAAGTTCATCGGAAGCATCCTCCAAAGACGTGCGATTCGATGTCATCATCAATGGCGAGAAGAAGGAGTCTGCCTTCACCCCAACCGATGGCCGCCATTATCGTACCGCCTTTAAGCGCAGATACATCATCCGAAACGATGGTACCAGCATCGATGTACAGTTGAAGTCTCTCCAAGGCAAGGCATTCTTGAACGGAATCAAAGTTAGAAAACTTAATTGACAATCAAGGGAGAGAGTTACGATACCCAATACACTAGCAGATATTTACCAAAATATCTACCATAAGAAAGCCCACCAAGCAAACATACTTGGTGGGCTTTCTTTTTACTTCATAATCTAGGGCAATTAGAATGTAGTCATCTTCAAGAAGTCACGTAGATGAACATGCTTGATTCCGTTTACATTGGTCTGTCCACACATTCCGTCCATCGACACCACATACTTAGGATGACTGTCCTTTACAAGTTGTAAATTGCCGAATTCTCTTTCTATTGTTTCTTCCGAAGCCAGCAGATAGGTTACTTGCACATATACGGTACCCCCCGCTTTCTCTGCCACGAAATCTATCTCACCCTTTTGCAACTGACCAACGAAAACCTTATACCCCATTCGAGAGAGATGACAGTACACAGCGTTTTCCATCACTTTCTCGATGTCGAACTTTCGATTTCCACCAATAATATAGTTTCTGATGCCCAGATCCTCGAAATAGAATTTATCACCCATCTCAAAGAGTTTCTTCCCATGGATATCAAACCTGTTCACACGGTCTATGATATAGGCATTGCAAAGATACACCAAGTATGAAAGTATCACTTTTGCCGAAGTATCGGTATTCTGGGATTTGAGGAATTTTACGATACTCTGAGCCGAAAATTGCGTTCCTATATTATCACTAACAAATTTCAACAGCATCCTCAACAAAGGCACATTTCTAATATTCTCTCGCTCAATGATGTCTCTTAATACAATGGTATTGTAAACATTGTCGAAATAATCTTCCACAAGCTCTTGATTATCGAGCCCCAAATTGCGAAGCTGGGGCAACCCACCATTCTGCAAATACAAACCGAGTGATGCATCATCGTCGGGCAGGCCATGAAACTCCAAGAATTCCTCATAACACAATCCTCGGATACGATAAGACACATAACGCCCTCTCAAGCGAGTAGCCAGCTCACCAGACAACATCTTGGCATTACTACCAGTTATCATAATTTGGCAAGCCTCGTCAGACTGAATACTCAGTAAAGCCTTCTCAAACTCAGAAATTTCTTGCACCTCATCAATAAAAAGATAGTTTTCTTTCCCATCCTCTATACGGCTGTTCACATAAGATTCCAAATCTTGATAAGTAACGATATCATCGAATGCTGTTTTTTCCTTATCTATATATATCACATAATTGTCAGCATTAGCAGCTATACGATCTCTTATTCTACGCATCACACAACTTTTGCCAACTCGTCTCTGCCCAGTCAGAGCAATGATGATACCTCGACCGAACATTTGTTCTATACGAGCAGAATAGCCCATTCTTTCTAATATTTCTCGTTTCATACAATCAAATCCTTTCTATTATACACTTTTTGTTTCTCATAAGAAAAACTCAGCGCAATAATACACTTTTTGTTTCTTATAGGAAACAAAAACGGCAAGAAAGAGAGTTTTGTTACTTATAATTAACAAAAATAACGGAAATCGTGCGTTTCTATTAAGAACTTGCCCAATATGGGGACCTGATGCGATTTGCCTACCTGTAATGATAATGCTTTCGCTTCTTGAGGTATTCCAAGTCATTTTGGTGTAAATAAGCTTCCTTTTCAAATCGAATCTTATAGTATGCCTTCATTTTATCCTTGTAACGGATGACCAAGACGACCCATTCAAGGATATACCATATATAAAAAGGTATATAGAAAAGTTCCCTGGCTTGAGCTGTATGGATAAGCTCATGGTTCAACTCTTCCTCGGATAAGTCATCGAAGGCAATGATCAGGCCAAAGAGATTGATGGCATAGAAGTTCTTGCCAAGTAGCTTTTTATGGAGTTTAATAACCATGGCTATCCGTTTTGAAGATTTGACAATTCATCAAGGAAGTTAATCATCATGCTTCCATTCCCCCTTGAAATGGCTCCTGCCCTCTTACCAGCCAAGCCCATTGCCTGCATCGCATGTAAGGCTGAATCATAAGAATTAGGATTAATCGCCAGAAAAGCTCCGATGATTCCCGTGGCTGTACATCCCATTGCTGTAACTCTTGCCATGAGAGGATGCCCCTCTGTTACATAAGCAGTCTGAGTTCCATCGGTGATGATGTCCTTGGGGCCACTCACCACGATGACACAGTTTAAGTTATTGGCCAATTGTTTAGCGATGCTCTCCACCTCCAGTGTCTCCACGCTACTGTCAATGAAGGCATTCCCTATTTGATGCGTGTAAAGAGCCTTGATTTCGGCAGCATTACCCTTGATGACAGTGGGATGGCATTGATTGATAATAAGATCTGCAGCTTTTCTTCTAAAAGCTGTAGCACCCACACCCACTGGGTCAAAAACTATAGGCTTGTGATGAAGACAGGCAGTCTTTCCTGCAAGAATCATTGCCTTGAGAGAATCTTCCTCCAAGGTACCCAGGTTGAGAGCCAAGGCATCGCAACCAAGTGCAATCTCCTCCACCTCCTTTGGACTACGTGCCATGATGGGCGAAGCACCAATAGCCAATAAGCTGTTGGCAACCAGATTCATCGCCACATAGTTGGTTATGTTGTGAACCAGCGGATGTCTTTTCTCTATCAATTGTAAGTCAGTCTTCATAATGTCTTCCATATTAATATATACTATACCCATTGTCCTTGCACCATTGCTTGGCATAGTAGAAACCTTGGGCGGTGGCCTTGTGAATCCACTTCAAGCCTTTTCGTTTGTCCTGTTTCACACCAGTGCCTGTCATATAGAACCAACCAGTGGAGAATTGTGCTTGCGCATCACCTTGCTGACCTGCTATCTCATACCAAAAAGCAGCCCAACTGTCATCCTTTTCCACGCCATCACCATTCCAATAATTGGCACCCACATTCTTCTGACTCTGCAAGTGTCCTCGCTGGGCAGCTTTTAGCCACCACTCATGCGCCTTGGCATGGTCTTCCGTGGTCCCCTGCCCAAGATAATAGGCATTGGCCGCATTCACTTGACTCTGCACATCGCCTTTCTCAGCAGCGATAATGTACCAATGAAAGGCCTTTTCATAGTCCTGTTCCACCCCATCACCCAAGTAATAACATTCCGCCACATTGTAACAAGCATAGGTGTCACCTTTTTCTGCAGCTTTCATGTACCACTCAAAGGCTGTGGCATGGTTCTCCACTACACCGATGCCCTGAGCATAGCATATACCCATATTGTTCATGGACATTAAGTCTCCTTGAAGAGCTTGTTGGCGATACTTGTTTGCCGTTTCCCTATCCTTGTTCATTATTACTTTGCTTTAAAAAACAATGCAAAGGTACTACATTTTGCTTAAACCAGGAACAAAACACAAAGAAAAAAGAAAGGGCAGCCGCAAGTATCCAAGATACTTCCAACTGCCCCAACCAATATATTGAAACTGTTTTTTCTTTCAAATCCTAAAATGAGCCGCTACATACTTAGGCGATGTTCATCTTGTTTGAGATAGCACCAACTTCAGCTACTGTAGCAACCAATACTGCTAAAACCATACCTAATACTAACATAATTCTTTCCTTTCTCTATTTAATTGTTATCCTATAATCTTTAACCTTACTTGTTTTCAAACCGACCTATCGGAAGATTTGGAGCTTTACTTGCAGTTCTTAATTCCAAGGTTCATACCTTCACCTGCAACCAATGCAAACATTGCAACTGCAACGAACATTATACCAAATGTCATCATAATCATTATCCTTTCTCTAGTCTTATTATTAACTTTCAGTATTTCTGAGTGCAAAGATAATACCTTTTTGTGTGCGCACACAAAAAATGGCAGAGAAAGTATAGAAACCTCATGATTTCTTGATTTTCATCAAATTGTGGCATAATAGGACAGCCAAAATGACATATTATTTGTATTGCAAGTAAGCGTCTTCCAGCATCTTTCGAATGTTACTCACTGCACATTTTGGTGAAAGTACTTTCACGCCCGCCCCATATGACAATATCAGGGCATAGAACTCAAAGTTGAGTATCACTTCTACCTGGAAGATGACCTCACCTGTTTCCTCGTTACGTTCCACCACCATTTGCGATGAATGCAACGGCTTGGTCTCGATGCATGGAGCCTGTTCTGCAGAGGCAGAGAACCGTACCACACTCAGTGGGGTTCCACGATGTTTGGTTACACCAATGACATTTTTGAAATAAGTCCTGGGATTGAACTTAGGATCTATCTTGTATTCCACATCGGAAGCCGCCACTATTCCCTTGATTCTATCCAATGCAAGGTCAAAAAGTCGCATGTCCGAAGCCCTGGAGCAAAAGAGGAACCACCTATTTCTATATTCCTTCAGCAGATAAGGGAATATGGTCCATTCCCTTGGCTTGTCCTGTCCAAAAGGCTGTTGAACTACCCACAAGCTAAAGACTTGTGGGATTCCGACTTCATCGAGGAATGCTTGCGAGCAAGTCTTACTCCCCCTCCATCGGTGTAATCGACAGTCCCTGCCGATATGTTTCTTAATCCTTCATCAAGAATGTTCATTGCTGCGTTCAAGTCACGGTCTATCAACTTGCCACAATTCGGACAAGTGTAGTAACGGTCTGACAAAGACAAATCTTCCTTGACATAACCGCAGTGATGACAAGTCTTGGATGATGGGTAGAATCTTCCTATCTTGGATAGGGTCTTTCCATACCACTTAGCTTTGTATTCCAACATTGTGACGAACGTTCCCCAGCTAGCATCAGAAATAGACTTGGCTAGGTGATGATTCCTTACCATTCCCTTTACATTCAAGTCCTCGCTGCAAATCACATCGTACTTACGAATGAGGTCGGTGGAAACCTTGTGTAACTTATCGTTGCGACAAGACAATATTTTCTCCTGCAACCTAGCAACCTTGATGCGCTGCTTGTTCCATGAGCTACTTCCCTTCTTCTTGCGAGAAAGATGTTTCTGCATGGAAGCCAACTTTTTTGAATATTTCTTGATGAACTTATTTGATGTGTACCTGTCACCATCGGAAGTAATCACGAAGTCCTTCAAGCCCAAGTCTATGCCGACACTCTGATTGGTTTTCTCCAAGTCATCTGCTTCAACTTGTGCCATAATACAAACGTAATATTTTCCGCTTGGCGTGACTGATACCGTCATATTTCTTAGTTCGCCCAGGACATCTTGGCTTTTGGCGAATTTGATACCGCCCTTGAACTTCGGGATGAATATCCTGTTTCCCTCAACCTTGAAATGCTGAGGAACGGCAAAACGACCACCATGCTTCTTTGAGTGGAAACGTGGGAACTTAGTCCTGCCTTTAAAGAAGTTCACGTAGGCGGTCTCCAAGTGGCGCAAGGCATGCTGCAAGGTCTGGCTATTGATTTCCTTTAGCCATGAGAAAGCCTCGGTCTTCTTCATTACAGTCAGTTCCTTTGCTTGCTCGTAATAGTTTGAACTTTTCTTGGTCTTCTCGTATTGTTCCTTGCGCCCGGCGAGAAAATGATTATAGACAAAGCGGACACTGCCAAAATAATTAGCAAGCATCCTCTCTTGCTCCTTATTCGGGTAAAGTCTGAACTTATATGTCTTTTGTATCATTTTCATACCGTAAAGGTACACTATTTTTCTGAAACAACAAATTAAAAATGCAATTATTTACAAAATACAGCATTTTTTTGTAAAAGAAAAAACGAAATGGAATACAAATCTAAAAATAGGCATAAGTTCTTGCTTAAATGCCATTTGATTTTCGTATGTAAATACAGAAAACATTTACTTGATGGTTGTTTGTCTGAATTCATCAAGCAAAAGTGCATTGAGATATCGGAGAATGCTAATTTTAAAATAGAGACTATGGAAGCTAACAAGAATCATATACACTTTATGATTTCTTATCCACCATGTGTTAGTGTATCATCGATTGTCCGTAAGTTGAAACAAGAAACTACATACTTGTATGGAAGAAGTTTCCCGAACTACGCAAGGTGTATTGGAAAGAGAATGCTTTTTGGAGTGATGGATATTTTGTTTGTTCTATCGGCAATGCAAATAGCGAAACCATTAGAAATTACATCGAGAACCAAGGCTAATCATCGTGCCAATTCATCACAAAGGCTAAAGACTTTTGGGATGAATTGGTACATTTTTATAAAGTACTTTCTAACTCTGCTTATTGGCTATAAAATTATAAAGGGTATTCAGGTATTTCAACCCTTCCAAGTTACTATTGTGTTCAAAGTCCACGATTGGTTCTCGTTCACGTTTGGAAATAGCCAAAGTGTCTTGTAGCCTACCTATTATATCTGACATTTCCCGGAAATAATCAAAATCCTCAAACTGACGAAGGAGTCCCACGGCCTCAGTCATCATATCATAGTCATTTTGACTCAACGGCATTTCTGTGATGGAAAAGTCTGGGTCTGCATAGCGATAATATTTATGGTTATATACCTCTATAGGCGCATTATACCCCAGTTTGTCACTTCTCATCATCTGTATATCCATCTGGACTGACCGACGAGAAATACCTTTCTTGATGCCCTCACAATCATAGAGAGCATCAGAACAAGCATCCACTAGGTCTTCCAAAGTCCACCTACGCTGTCTGTTTCTAAGGCAATTGTCTATTGTCTTATATCTGATTAAAGCATTCTTGTTTGCTGACATAATCCAATACTTTTTGTTCTCACGCTGCAAAGATAGTCAAAAACTGCGCAATCTATCTACGCACTTGCTATTTTTTTGTCTCAAACTTGAAATTATTTCCAACTGCGCAAAAATGCTGCGCACTACTATACTAACTTTGCAGCACAAATTTTAAAGAATAGGAGATAATAACAATGAAAGAATTTTTGATTAACGACACCCCTGTAAAGATGTGGGCATCTGTTTGTGATGCAACGGCGTGGAGACAAATAACAAATCTATGTAGCTTGCCTTTCCTGTATCATCACTTGGCGCTTATGCCAGACTTGCACGGTGGTAAAGGTATGCCTATCGGTTCTGTATTGGCAACTAAGAATGCCGTGATACCTAATGCTGTTGGTGTGGACATTGGTTGTGGCATGTGCGCAGTCAAGACCAATATTCAGGTAGAAGCCATTGAGCAGGACGTTCTACGCAAGAAAATGATGCGTGGAATCAGAAAACAGATACCGCTAGGAATGGAACATCACAAGAAAGCCCAGGACGAGAAGTATATGCCTCAAGGATTTGACATAGAGAATATGACGGTCGTCAAGCGCCAATATGTTTCTGCCACCAAGCAGGTGGGCACACTTGGAGGGGGCAACCATTTCATAGAGTTGCAGAAAGATGACGAGGGCTGGCTTTGGTTCATGATTCACTCTGGCTCCAGAAACCTGGGCAAGCAAGTGGGTGACTATTATAACAATAAGGCTGCCGTGCTCAATGAAAGATATTTTTCTGTGGTCAAGCCGGAAATCAATTTGCCATTCCTTCCATTGAAGACCCAGGAATTCAACGATTATTGGCATGAGATGGAATACTGCATCGCTTTTGGCCTTTGTAACAGAAAGCTGATGATGGAGCGTATAGAGGAAGTCATTGCGGATGCCTTTCCGGAGGTGAAGTATGAGCCCATGATTAATATTGCCCATAACTATGCGGCATGGGAAACCCATTTCGACAATATGTGCATAGTTCATAGAAAAGGAGCAACAAGCGCTCGTGAGGGTGAGATAGGAATCATCCCTGGTTCACAAGGTACCAGCAGCTATATTGTGGAAGGACTTGGCAATCCTCTTAGTTTTATGAGCTGCTCACATGGAGCAGGCAGGGCCATGAGCCGTACCGAGGCTGTGAGAACATTGAACCTTGAGGATGAGATTCACAAGCTTGACGAGAAGGGCATCGTTCATGCCATCAGATGCCAGCAGGATTTGGAGGAAGCTGCTTCGGCCTATAAGAATATCGAGGAAGTGCTATCTCAAGAAATGGACTTGGTCAAGATAAGGACTCACCTCTTGCCTATTGCTGTCATCAAGGGATAAGTCTTTGTCTAACATGTTTTGTATGCCCTCAGGCTAAAGTTGAGATATTACTTGGCTTTGAGGGCATCTCTATAGAGAAAAATAGCTGCTACTTGGCTTTGGTATTTTTGCCAATGATTTGGGAACACTGGAATTGTATCTTGTCCAGTTTGTTATTTAGTGACTGGATGTCTTCTCTTATGAGATGATAATTTTGTGCTAGATATTTTGTGTCCCCATAAAAGAAATCCATTTGAACATTCAAAATATCACAAATCTTCTCCAGCAATCCTGTTCGTATGTCCTGTGCTCTTAGCAACTGGCTGAAACAAGATTGCGTGATGCCCATTTTCTCTGCAAGGTCTTTGTGTATGATTCCCTTTGCTGCAAGTATGTTCCTTAGTTCCTTTCCGTTCATTGTATGGAGCATTTAGACTGTTTATAATGATTAGAAAAAAGAAAGTGAGCTGCCCTCCATACGCCTTCTTGGGTATCGGCAAACACCCATATACACACGCACGGAAAGACAGCTCACGTATATGAGCTGTTCCGTACCCCGTGTATACTTGTAATTTTGCCGATTTCAAGAAGTGAGGCACTTTACTTTTTCCAACGAAAACTTTGTCTTTATAAGACAGTGCAAAGGTACGAATAATATTTTAAATACGTGTCATATAATCTGTATTTTTTTATTTCTTGGCAAATATTGTTGAAATTACGGCTACAAATTCAGAAAAGCCGATAATTTAATGTTATAATATACTAAAGTTACAGTTTATTACAAATGGGCTTAAAAAGACATGTAAAATAATCATATTGTAAGTAAATATGAAATTATAAACACTTTAGGTATTTAAAATTGTTAATATATTGCATATTTGTTACAAATATGGCTAAATTTTATTATTTTTGCAAACTGAAAAAATGTTTAGACTTTTATAGTATAACATTTCAATATAAGAGAGAATAGAAGTATTAACAACAACATCTTGAAGGAATAGAAGTTATATCTTGAAGTAGTAGATCAAATATATAGGGTCACATCAACATAGAATTGAATTCTAGTAAATTACTTTTTCATTATTGAATTAAGTAAGGAGTGTCTATTGGTTTTCCAAAATGATTCCCCAAAAGGGAGATATACGCTCTTGACTGATAGGTGTTTAAATTACATTACTAATGTATAAGATACAGAAAACAATACATTGTGAAACTAAACCCACCTGGATGGTGTGTCTGCTATATAAGATTCCTCCTACAGTTTATGATTGGCAGGATTCTTCAGATGCTTGCAAGAAGCGATTGACCATCATTAAAAATATCATAGAGAAAACCTCTGTAAGATGGCATCGTGGCAATAAGAATCTCACACAGATAAGAGAGGTCAAGGTTCATGATGAGAGTCTGATATTGTCTACAAAAAGTGGTAGAAACAGCCTCTCCTTTAAAATTGTCCAGAAATTAACTTAATAAAAGCAACCTACCAAGTAGGTGTCATAAAAGTAAAAGTAATGATACAAACAAATAGTACATGGCTAAAGCTACCAAGAAGTTTTACTTCTTGGCGATGGTATAGTGAGTCCAATATGGTTCATCTATATCTGTATTTGTTGCTCCAGGCTAATGTGAAGAAGGCCGAATACAAAACCTTGACCATTATGCCTGGACAGCTAGTGACGAGCCATGCTCAGATTTCAAGCAGAACAGGTCTTTCACCACGTAATGTGCGCACTTGCTTGCAAAAACTGTCTAAGACAAATGAAGTAAATGTAGTTTCCAACAGCCGCGGTACCATTATTACCTTACAGGATTATGGCAGTTTTCAACAGTTTGATGAAGAAAGCAATGCTGTGGGGTGGATTAAACTTTACAGAAAGATTATGGATTGGAGTTGGTACGTCAATGCAGAAATGGTTCACCTTTTTGTCCACTTGCTTTTAAGAGCTTCTTATCAGCCACAAGATTTGCCTAATGGTTCCCTCGGGCGTGCCCAGCTGTCTCTCAGCAAAAACATTCTCCAACAAGAAACTGGTATTTCTGTACAAAGCATAAAGACTTGTCTTAAAAAGTTACAGGATACTGGTGAGATTGAAATCCTTCCTAACTCTGCTTTCCATTCCAACCTAATTACTATCTCTAATTATTGCCATTATCAAGGCAGTTCTAACTTAACTGGATTAAACACTAATATTGTTCAAAACAACTTTGTTCAACAAAATAATCTTTATTTCCAAAACATAGATTTTGGGCAAGAAGTAACCAGCGGACGTAATCCTGTAACAAGTTGTGTGCCATATGGTTATAACGCCGAAAATTTTAGAGGTGACAAACTGGTGACAAACGGCCGACAAACCACCGACATGCTATCGACGAACCACCGACAAGAAGGTGACGAACAACTGACACGTAATATAGAAAGATATAAAGAAGAAAAAGATAAAATATCATCATCTGCGTGTATATGTGCGCATGAGGCTTTTTCGGAAAGCTATGACCTAGGGGCTTTAGAAAGAAACATTGCAAAGAAACCAAGCAAAGAAAGTTACTACGATAATTTGAGACAAAACAAAAGATGGCTTCTAGTCATTTGTAAGCGTTATCGACTGGCTACAGTAGATGCAGCTAGACATTTGCTGGAATCTTTCGAGCTTGATATGCTGTGCAGAGGAAAAGATGCCCATGTGGGGCTTCAAGACTATATGAGTCATTTCTGTGATTGGGTCAATAAACAGAAACCACAATCTGATGCTTCGGAATATGGTTCAAAGTTTACTCCTAAGTCTTCGAGTTCAGGAATGATTTACACAAACCAATTCTAATCAATCAACATAATAGACATAAACGCAAATGGAATTAATAAAAACGGATTTGACTTATAAGCAGATTAAGGTTATGAATCGCCTTCGTTCAATACGAACCCCAAAAGGTATTTTCAGATTGCCAATTAACCAATCTTTCTGCAACTATGCCTTAACTGAGGCTTATGTCAATAGCGTGAATGATGCCAGTATTCATTACATTCATCGCCCTGAGCATGAGAATACTTTGGCAATGATCTCTGAATGGCTTGTTGGATATAGCTATAAGTGTGGATTATGGCTATGTGGTTTAGGAGGAACTGGCAAGACCACAGCTGTCAAGGCGATTCAGAAACTTGTTTCATCATTGGATATACAAGATCCCATCAAGGCCAGCCCATCCCATCAAGTTTCTGCCGGTCTCGTTGTTATCTCTGCCAATCAACTTTGCAACCTTTATGTGAATGAGCCTAAGAAATTCCAGAGTTATCAAAGAGAGGCACTCTTGGCAATTGATGATTTGGGCGCGGAGCCAGAGAAAATTATGAACTATGGACAGCAATGCAACCCTTTTGCAGAGTTATTGGCGTTTCGTTATGAGAATCGTCTGATTACCATCGTTACCACAAACTTGCCTTCGGATGTCATTCGAAATCGTTATGGAGATAGAACGGCGGATAGAGTGAAACATATGATGGAGGTCGTAGCTATGCCTGATACCAACTATCGCAATTACTCACAAAACTTAGCAAGGTCTTAGCATGACAGAAAAGGAGAAAATTTTGAGGAAGACATCGGGTGGATTGGATATCTTTGTCCATTACTTGGGTAAGGAATGTCTCAAGCCAAAATTCCGTAGTCCATTTCGGGAGGATGACATGCGTCCATCGTGTAAGCTTTATTGCAATCGGGAGCTGGGTGGTCAGCCCTATTACTATTTACAGGACTTTGGGGATGGCAGGTTCTCTGGAAATTGTTTCGCCATTGCTGGACTGGTCCTTGGCATCAATCCTCAGGTGGAGTTTGTTCGATTATTGAAAGCTATTGACCAAGATATGTGCCTCAATGTATTTGGTGATTTGCATGAAGCTACGCCTCTTCCCCAAAAGGTTGTTTGCAAGGAAATAAGAACAATTCCATCTCCCAAGAAAGGCGGTATGATTACTTTTGTGGCGGAAGAGAAAGCCTTCTCGCAGGATGAGCTTTCCTATTGGGGGCATTATGGCATAGGAGAAGATATTCTTCAAAAATATCATGTTAGAAGTTTGAAGAGCTGTCTGTTTACCAAACCATCGGGAGGTCAATATGGCATCTATTCCACTGCTTTGACTCCTTGCTATGGCTATTTCTTTGATGGGGGTCAGGGGCTCAAGGTATATAGACCTAGGTCTGAGAACCGTTTTCTGTATGCGGGCAAGCTACCTTCGCCTTATCTCTTTGGCAAGGAACAACTGCCTTCTTCAGGTGAGTATGTAATCATTACTGGAGGAGAAAAGGATGTACTTGCTTTGGCTGCCCATGGATTTCCTGCCATCAGTCTGAATAGTGAGACTGCCAAGATACATACCTCCCTCATGGACGATTTGGCCAGGCGTTTCTCTAAGGTTATCTTCGTGTATGACACGGACTCCACAGGTAAGGCAGAGTCAAGTGCCAGAGTGAGAGAATTGAATGAGAAGTATCCTGTGACAAAGATAGACTTACCGCTGCTGGGGAGCAAGCGAGAAAAGGACGTGAGTGACTATTTTGCAAGTGGAGGCAGTTCAGAGAGCCTTTGGCAAATGCTTCATCTTGCTAATCCAACAAAATTATAACAACAAAATTGACAAAACAATGGACAACCAGAAAATTTCATCGTTTGGCTACACTACAAAAGATATAAGGCTTGTGGGGCTTAACAAGGCTGACAAGCAAATGCTCAAGGATATGGGCTTTTCAAGATTGCCGTCAAGCCTGTCAAGAGTAGAGTTTCTTTGTGTAAATAAATGCTACCAGGGTATTGGCATGAAAAATGATATAGGAGGATACGAAGTTTTCAATCCTGAATATGCGCAATGTCCTTTTTCATTGAAGACCACGGCAACCATAACTCTTCGACCTTACAAGCCGAAGGGACTACAAGTGTGCTGCTTGTTTTATGACTTTTTGGATTATCTTGCCTTTTGGGAGCTCAAGGGTATGAATCACTTCCACCTACCTCAATCAGCAACTTGTATCATCATGTCCCATGTCTCTAACTTCATGCACATGGTTGTGGATAGTGATGACTTTGATGAAGTTTATCTCTTTTTCCCAAACACCGACCTTGGAAAAACTATTTCCAAGACCCTTCAGCACAGGAATCATAGAAAGACCAAGAACTGTGATGTCCTATACAAGGGACACAGAAACCTTTGTGAGTTCGTCAAGGAGGTGTCCTCTGCTGAAATTCCATCTTCATCGTAGAAATTATGGGATTTATAGTTATTTTAGGCATTGTCATCCTAGCAATTTTGGTAGCGGTTTATTACGAGATTAAGCATACGTATAGGGATGGCGATCTATGGAAAAAGTAGTTATTGAGTTTAGTAATTATGAAGCATTTGTTCAATATACAACCAAAGCGCATAAATTTGTCTCTGACAGAAGAATCCTGGATGGGTGCAAGTATAGAAGATAAACATAGAGAGCTTCTCTTAAGAGCCAGACAGTTTAAGAACTGTTTCGGTTTTGCCAATATGGTTCTCTTTCGTGAAATTAGGTTTCCTATCTCACAGAATGTGAAACTCGATGATGTTATTGCCTTGCAATCCGTATTGGCGAAGAAGTTCAAGATTGAAATCATTCAAATCCAGTTGGACCGATTCAGGAACGAGGCTGTCCTATTGACCGTTTGGTTCGATTGGGATACAGGAAGAAGTTTCACGATGGATCGCTTTCAACAAAAAAAGCTTATGGCTTTTGTCTATCGTTTCCTTCAGTTACCCCACCCCAAGGACAAGCAGTTCCTTAGGTATTTTCTGATAGACCATTTTGAGGATGAACCTGAGGTTTTCCAAAGATTGTCTGACAAGCTACGAAAATCCCAGCTTCATTCATCCGAGAAAGTTCTCTTCGAGGATATTCTTTTGTATGTGGAAGCAATGTGCGAGGGATTGGTCAAATAGTGTGCTTATGGGGAATGTGAAAATCATGGACGGTGACATACTGTTCAGCCATTGCCAGACCCTTGTGGTACCTGTTTCTTGCCATGGCATCATCTTGGGAAATGCCGGTTTACGCTATATTCGTAAGTATCCAGAAATGGTAAGGAAATATCAAAGCCTCTGTGAGCGAGAGCTTCTAAAGCCTGGGTTGCTTTGGATTTATAGAAGTGTGAACCATATCCTTCTGACCATGCCTGTCTGTATTTCCAATGAACCCATGGATTTGGAAGTCATTCGCCTTGGGCTTGACAAGTTGCTGGCTACCTATAAGGACAAGGGAATAACCTCATTGGCCATGCCTATTCTTTATGACGGTGATGCATCTAAAATGGGAAAGCAGTAAAGGATTTGCAGATGACCTACCTGAACAAATGCCAAATTCCTGTGGAAATTTATGAACGTTATGTTCCTCAGTCCAGCAAGATGGTACCACACTTAGAAAAGCTTTGTGGTCATCTATCCGACGATAAAGTCAAAGAACTGAAGAAGAAAATATGTTTTGAGGTTGACTAAATGAAAACGCCCACCTGCCTTCTCACGAGGGCTTGGTGGGCTGGAGTTATGATAATTGTTGAACTTTACCGATGATTATTTGTCCGGTCTGAAGGTATCGCCACTATGTTTCATGGCTTTTCCAAATCCCTTGAATAGCCATGCGAAAAACAAAACTAAAAAGATTGCTCCCATACTCTTGACGTTTAAATGATTGATATTCTTACTTTACAGATAATGTAGTGATATTGCCCAAATCGGCTGTAGCCACCCCATATTCTCCTGGTTGTAGATGCTCGATGGTAACAAGATAGGAACTTGTTCCCCACTTTCTGACTTCATAGTCAACGGTGTTGAATGAAGTTGTCGCCTTCATGCCCGATAGCACCCCTACTTCTGCCAGCTGGAATCTACGCTCTTTCTTCTTGGCCTCGAATTGAAACACTCCGATAGCGTTCTTCGGGTCTTCATTATTATCTTTTACCCTAATGACCAAGATAACCTTTCCTTGTGACACTTTATTCGGTGAGAGATTACCTTTGACTTGCAAAAAAGACTTACCCTTGTCAAGCAAGCTGCTTCCTGGTATGGGGATATATCCAAAACCAGAGGTCTTGGTCTTCATCTGGGCCACTTCCTTTTGAAGCACCACCAAAGAGCTGTCCTCTTGGAGAACTGCCACTTGCCCATTGTACTCTGGCTCCTTCACGTTCTGTGCAGAAGCACTACTAGAGATGATGAACATCATCATTGCAACCATAAATTTCTTCATAATCTTCATAATTTTTTCTTTTTGCTGATTAAAACACTATATCTGTTATTCTGTCCATTAAAATGACACTTAAAATCTTGCACAAAGGAAATTATTTTTGTACTTTTGCATCACTCCAGCAGTAGATGGAATCTTTCATTACAGGAGAAAATAATAATTCCTTTGGCAGCCCTCTGTTCTTGGATGAGTTCAGGGGGCTTTTCTTTAAAACTTATACTCAGCCCGAAAGGCCTTGTCTAAATCGCACTGGTTAATGAGCTTAACCAAGTTGTTTCCTTGGGTATATTTGTAATTGCCCTCAAGCTGATGCTTCTTTAGTAAAAGTTCAACAACTCTTACATCCTCGCTGTTCATGGAGCCCAAACAACACCCCATCTTGACAAAGCTCATGGCTTGAGCCTTGGAAATAGGAAACACTTTGCCCTGCATCATCTGCACCTTGTATGGCTTTCCCATGGGATAGGCATTTGCGCTAAGGGGCAGTATGCTCTCTTCCTTCCACATAATCTCCGTTGCTTTCATACTTTTTCACTCTAAATATTTGTACAAAGTTACTGGATTCAATCTGAATGCCCTAATTTCGCAGAATTAAAGCTCCAGTTTAACACTCTTGGAGGTTATATGCTGCATATATGCAAGGATAATCCTCCAAAGTGTATATTTATCCACTTCTCGCATAGAGGTAAGTTAAAGGTAATGCAATCGTCCACACCCTCAAACGCCTCAAAAAAGATTCTGGATTTCTGGCACATCAGCCCTTTTTATAAGCTTCTTTGTCCAGTAAATCCGAACTTTTTTTTATGATATTCCGGCATGTCCGTTTACACCATAGCCTTTTTACGTGCCCCATCACAAGGCGGCTATTGCCTTAGAAAGCCAAGGAAGGTGACAGAAATCCTGCGGAATACCCAATCTTTGATTGTGGAAGGCTGCCGCAGAATTTCTGTCATCTAACTTACGGTGGTACTTGGCATCTAAGCTAGCTGCCTTACCTTTGCTACGTAAAAAGCTATAGAGGTAAAGACTTGCCTATAAAAAGAGAATAAAAGGGTGAGGATTGATTACTGGAGAAAGAATGACAGCTTAGATGTCATCCTGTAATCTCTCCAGGGAAAGTACTCTCTTTGGCTTTCCACCCGTATATCGAAATATATTAACCCTTTGAGAGATAAATGTCATGATATGTATGACTTGTATGCCATGCGTCTCACTGCTTGAACATAATTCTATCCTCTCGTATTGACAATCCAAAATGATATTTCCCCATCTATCGGCAAGCCCTTTCATGTTACCATTTGAGACAATGGACAAGTTGCCCACCTTCTTATGAATCCTAAATGGACAGTTTTTTCTGATTCCATAGCTTTCATTAGACTTGTCATATAGGTATGGCTTAAATCCAAAAGATACCCAAAAAGCCAAATCCTCGGTGCTACATACTAACTCGTATATGGTTTCGTTTGGATGCTGTATTACTTTCTGCATAACTGTCTATCATTAGCTGTGAATTAAAGATATCTTGTTCGTGGCTCTTGAGAAGATCCACTTTTCTCTTGCCATTTTGGGGGATGAACAAGAGATTGTTCCTAAGTACCAACATCTGCAAGTCAAACAAGTTGGCTTGATACTTATCCATGATATTAGATAGGGTAATTCCATCTATCCAGTGACTCTTCTTGCTGTCCATCATAGATAACACCTCCTTTTCAAACCTACTCATGTCCTTGTTTCTCCAAATGCCAAGCAGCCATTTGAGACTGATGCCTCTAACTATGTCAAACATGACACAACCATAGCCGTGCTTCTTGCAATATTGCATCAGGCTATGCCATTTCTTTTGTACATCTTGTGTAGAGAACATCTTGTAAGGTTGCAGCATGACCACGACGATGCTACCATCTGCTAACATCAGGAGATAATCTGGTGTAAATGTCAAGGTGAGGTCATCTTGATATATAATTTCCATAGGACACTCCACAAAATGGTCTATCCACATACAATCCTCTGATAACTGCAAGAATCTTTCTTGCTGAACATTATAGAACGGAACCAATCGCCCAAGTTTCTTGGAATCAAATAGACCGAACTCCATCCAATCAGTATCATTCTGCGGATATACCGATGGATATAGATAGGTGATGTCGTATGACCACACTGAGCGAAATAACTCTCGCTCCTTTCGTGATAGGTGCTGGCATTTGCCAGGAAAGATGACAGACTCATACATTCTAAGCATGAGTTCAGTAGTTTTGCTTCTGTTTGTTTTCATAACTCCAAATTTTTCTCGCCTGCAAATTTAGGTCATTTCTTGTTTTACGCCAAATCTCATTAAGAGCCGTTAACATTACCCTATACGGTAGTAAAAACTTTCTGTAAGAAAGAAATAGATAAAGAAAATTATAATAAAAGAAAAAGAAAAGAAAGAAAATAAATCCAGTATTTTTACATATTATAGTTAATTAACTACTGGCAAGGCATCCATGTGAATTTTAAAGGCTAAAATGCTAGAAATGGGTATCAAAGAAAAAGATGAATTGGGAATAACAAGAGTATTTGATAACTTTACCAACTTCCGTTGCCCAAGCATCCTTGGGTAACGGAAGTTGGTTATGCAATTAAAGATTGATTGATGTTCACAAAGTCTTCAACCTTGTTTAGCGATGAGGGAGAGCAATTCTTTCTCATATTGAGCTGCATCCTTGAACCATATACCTTGCATACCGTAGGCCTTTGCCGCTGTGATGTTCTCCAGTTTGTCATCGGCAAACAAACATTCCCTAGGTTTCAATCCAAACCTTTGGCAAATGCATTCATAGATGGCTTGTTCTGGTTTGACGATGTGTTCCTCTGATGAGATGACTTGACCATCAAGCAACTGAAAAATCGGATATTGCTTCATCGTGATATGAACCCGGCTTGACCAGTTGGTCAGTCCGAAGAGATTGTAACCTTGTTCCTTCAATTTAGTGAGCAAGTCTCGCATCCCCTCCATCTCGCCAAGAACGAACTCTGGATAGTGGTCACCAAAATATTGGATTTCCTTGGTGTACTGGGGCATTGCCAGTTGCATCTCGCAGATGGTCTGCTCAAATGGGCAAGCCTCACGGTCTAAGTGCTCGTTCCATTTGTCTTCCATTAAATGCTGATAAAAGTCTTCTGCCTGCTCATGAGATGGAAATATCTTATCAAGAATGACGAAATAATCATAGTCAACAAGCACCTTGCCAAAATCGAAAATCAAATTCTTTATCATGCTCTGTATTGTTTGATGTTATTCAATTAATTCTAAATTTCCTTACTTTTAGGCTTTCGCCATAAAAATTGTTGGATGTTTCCTTCGTGTAAACGACATCCTATGCAGCCTTCTTCTATACGACTTTGCAAAAGTAACTAACTTTCTTGACATACACTTACTTTCTGAGTTAAACTAAATTAAATACAAATAGTACCTTGTTATTCAGGTAAATACGATGACTGTAGCAAAGAATGTGACTTAGATATAATTTGTGCGCTGGCTCATTTCTCCCAAACAAAGAAATGAGCCAGCGCCGCCATATGAGCTACCCTCCATACCCCACCCTCCACCCCTTGTTAAAACCTTAGATACGCTGATAAACTGCATCATATACGGTATCTATTGTGCCAGCAATAACATTGTCTGAAACATCAAATGGAAACCAATCGGAATCTGTCTCCCATATATTCTTCCCTTTATAAAATAAGGTGTTTCCTTCTAACTTGATGGCTTCCACTTGCACTTCTTCCACAGTACTGGCACCACAAAAGCCCCTTACCAACCATCCTGTATCATGCGTTCCCTCGTCAGTGGTTAGGTCAATCTCTTCCACTTGCTTCTCTTTCATCAAGTCCTTGATGGCATTTTCAATCTCCTTGTGGAGTTCCATTCTTTTCTTTGTAAAATCTACGTACTTCATCCCATAGTTATTTTGTGGAGAGGTGGTTAGCCTCTCCGTTACCTTTAATGATTATGCTACTATCTTATATTCATTGAAACAGATGTAATCATCCTCGTTCTCATGGTTCTCTTGCCATGTCTCTAGCTGAGAAACGGTTATGGAGTCTAACTCTAGGCGTTCTGCAATATAGGCAAGTGCCTCTTGCTCCGTCTTGAAATACTCCCATTCATCATTTCCATCGATGCAAGAGTTTACCATGAATCGATAATTGAAATATTTACCTTCCGTTTCATTGGTGGCATATACTTCGCATCCTTCCTCCTCCACGATGTAAAAAACACGCATGCACTCATAATGGCTCTCAAGAAACTTTCTAAAGTCTGACGCTCCCCAAGCCTCTTCTGCCTCGATGCTTAAAAGTCCATTCTCTAGCTCACAAGTCTGGATGAACCCTCTAAGGTAATACTTGGTGACGTCTCCACCAAGTGCCCATACGATGTTACCTTCCCATTCCTCAGAGGTTTTCTCATCCCAAGGTTTTCTCTCTCCCTTGTCAAATGCAATGAAGAGGTCATAAATCTGTTGAAGGTCTTCTTGCTTGCCCTCAATTCGATAACTAGTACTTGCCCAATTTGCCATATTCTTACTGATTTTCAATTTGTGAATAATACATTTCCTTCTCTTTCAAATGCTCCATGATGGATGCCGCTATCTCGCAAGCCCACTCGTCTCTAAGGTCATAAAAACCCTTGGTGTAACAGAAGGCGAGCTTGTCAATAAAAGCCATTGTCACCTTGAATTTCTCATTTACAAGGAATCTGTGGTCATCAGCCAACTTTTCCCCCACTCGCTGAGCACTGCCCATCTTGCCATTGACGAAACGTGAGAACACGTCCGCAAACTCTTGGTCATTTTCTGAAATCATTCTTTCCATTTCTACAAAGTTTAAAAGTTCAACAGTCAAAAAATATATTCTGGATTTCCTGCAAACACTGCCTTTTCAAGACTTTTGTTCTTGGAGAATCCGAGATTTTTTTAAAGATACATTCCGGCGTACCCTTTAACACTATGCCTTTTTTCGTGCCTAAAAAGACGGTTGCCCAAATAGTGACAGAAAGCCAAACAATGCCATCAAAAGTTTTTGGAATACCCTATTGCATGGCAATCGGGAAGGCTGCCGAAAAGTTTTGATGCCATAATCCCGATGGGATGGTGTTTGGTGTCTGTCAGGGCATCCGTACCTTTGCAAAGAAAAAAGCAGGTGTGAAATGGGTATGCGACCAGGATAACACAAGCAAAGAAAAATTGAGGTGAACCATTAAAGAACAAAACGAAGAACTAGATATTAAAATCAATTAGAATGCGCCACTTTAGTCTCATTTTACTATTTGAGATGAGAAAAACCCCATTCTAGTGTCTAGTTAATTTTAACACTTTCCAGACGATATTTGCTGAAAAATGCCCGATTTTAGTTAAAATTCGAGTTTAATTATGTTTTTGCTCTCTATGAGGGAAAAAAGCTATTCCTTTGCAGCCGTATTCAGGAACTTAACAATTTAAATTATAATGGGAACATTTGGCATATTTGCTATCGTAGCAACAATCATTTTATTGGGATATTACGTGGTGATCATCACTCTTGATTGCCATAAGGATTCCCGAAAGGAAAAGAAAGAAGAGGTGGAGGTCATCCGTACAACGGAGCAGCAGGCTCCGGAAGCATTGGAAGAAGAAAAGCCTGTGGATGTCGAAGAGGATAGTTTCTTGCATGGAACTAACACCTTGGATGAACAATCTCCTATGCAAGAGAGCGATTCTCATTCCGAGAACGCTTCTAGTGAAGCATCAGTAGATGAAATCAACAGTCTCGATGCCACTGAACTTCATGAAAGGTTAGAGAAGGCAAAAGACGAAATGATTGCATGTAAGGCAGATGCCGAGAAAGAGTACTCTATTCAAGATTTTCAAATAGGTCTTCAGCAATTTGATGAGACATCTTCTGAAATCTTGGGCTCATTCAGTCAAACCAACGATTAAAAAGTATGAAGGATAACGTTAGACTGTTCACATTAGCCCTGCTCATGCTGCTAGGCGCACAGGTAGCGATGGCCAATTGTGGAACAACAGACTATAGCGGTAACACCGGAAGGCTCTATGATATGGTCACGTATGTGCTGACCATGTGCTCTTACGTGGCTCAGCTCATGTATGCCATTGCCACCTTGCTGTCGCTCTATAGCGCCACCAACATCTATATCAAGATGCAAACTGGTGAGGAAGGGTTCACAAAGAGCGTGGTCATACTGATAGGAAGTTTGATTTTCCTATGCGTCTCCACAGTTGTATTCCCTTCTTTCTTCGGCTTCCAATATGGTGTGACCGATCATTTGTGGTAAGAATCATCTTTCATTTAAATAAAATATTAATCATTTAATTTTTCTAAGTAACAACTAACAATGAACAAAGTAATCAGTAATTTGGCTTGTGGCGCAAAACGTTGCGCCACAGCTACAGTGAAGAAAGCCAAGTCTTTCGTTTCTAACCCACGTATGGGTATGTTGGCCATGATGCTCTTCGTGGTATCCATTTCCACTTTCGCACAGGATGTGGATGCTGGACTGACCGCCATCGAGACCTCTACGGAGAGCTTGAAGAAGTCTGTGCCTGTGGTCACGAATCTCTGCTATGCCATCGCAGGTATCGTGGCTATCATCGGTGCCATCTCCGTGTATGTGAAGATGAACAACGAGGAGCAGGATGTCAAGAAGAGCATCATGCTGATTGTAGGTGCTTGTATCTTCCTCATTGCCGCAGCACAGAACTTGCCTTTGTTCTTTGGTCTGTAATCATTCGTCATGAATACAGCAGAACAGGAGAAATTCCCAGACTTCCCTGTTTTCAAGGGGCTTCAAAAGCCCCTTGAATTCATGGGTCTGAAGGGAAGATACATCTATTGGGCCGCAGGTGCCGTGGGAGGAGGGCTCCTATCCTTTCTCGTAGGCTATATTGTTTTCGGCTTTTTGGTGGGTCTCATCCTCCTAACCACTATGGTGGGTGTGGGCGGAACCATGATATTTATCAAACAGCATAAGGGACTCCATACCAAAAAGACACCCAAGGGCATTTTCATTTTTGCCCACTCATATAAATATTAAATTTCAAACTTCAAATAATTTATCGAACAATGGTTGCAATCGCAGTGATAACAATCCTCGTCGCTATCTCCTTAGGCATGGTCATTTCCATCTGTGCCTTTGGCACTGGAGGTAAAAGAGCCAAGATCTTCGAGGACATTTATTTCAGCGTGGAGGATTCAAATGATATGGGTATTGTCTATACCAAGGGTGGTGACTATTCTGCCGTCTTGAAAATGAAGAATCCCGTAAGAAAGTATTCTGCAGAGAAGAGCAGCTATTATGATTTCACGTCTTTGTTTGCTTCTATCTTGCAAATGTTGGGCGAGGGTTATGCCCTCCATAAGCAAGATATTTTCGTTCGCAAGCGCTTTGACATGACCAAAATATCTTCCTTGGAGGATAGAGACCCATCGAAAAGATTCCTTTCCGATTCTTATTTCCGCTTCTTCAATGGGCGTACCTATACTGAACATTTCACTTATCTCATTGTTACCCAGAAAGGTAAGAATGGTGGTATCCATAGTTACGACAGCGCCAAATGGAAGGACTTCTTGGTCAAGCTCCAGAAAGTATCGGACCGCTTGAACGGTTGCAATGTGGAATGCAGTTTCCTTAGCGCTGAAGAGTGCAAGGAATTTACTGAGCGTTTTTTTGCCATGGACTTTAAGCATGAGACGGTGTCCATGAGCAACTTCAAGGTTACCAATGAGGAAATTGGCATGGGAAACGAGCATGTCAAGGTATATAGTCTCTTGGATGTGGACCAGGTGGGCCTTCCTGGCATGATTCGCCCCTTCTCGGAGAATCAAGTTGGCAATGCCACGTTCTCGGAAGATCTGCTATCTAGCATCGACAGCCTCGGCGAGGTAGATACCTTGGTATATAATCAGGTCATCTTCCTTCCTAGCCAAAAGAAGGAAATGATGAAATTGGACAAGAAAAAGAACCGCCATGCTTCCATCCCTAATCCTAACAATCAGATTGCCGTTGAGGACATCGATAAGGTACAATCAGAAATTGCCCGCAACGGCAAGATGCTTGTATATGCCCACTATAACATGGTCATCAAATTGGATGGTGCCAAGGACTTCCAAAAGACTACAAATGCCTTGGAAAATATCTTTTCCAAGTACAACATACACATTTCCAAGAGAGCCTATAACCAATTGGAACTTTTTGTGGCAAGCTTTCCGGGGAATTGCTTCAAGCTGAATCCGGATTATGATAGGTTTCTCACCTTATCCGAGCCAGCCTTATGTCTGATGTATAAGGAGCATCAACAGAAAGGTGACGATTCTCCTTTGAAATGTTATTACACAGACCGTCAAGGGGTTCCATTGGCCATAGATACCACAGGAAAGGAAGGTAAGGTTAAATACACCAACAATGCCAATTTCTTCGTCCTTGGTCCCTCTGGAAGTGGCAAGAGTTTCTTCATGAACACCGTGATGAGACAGTATTACGAGCAAGATACAGACGTGGTGATAGTGGACACAGGAGATAGCTATGAGGGCATTTGCAATTACTTTGAGGGTACTTATATCTCTTATAGTAAGGAAAAGCCTATCTCCATGAACCCTTTTAAGATTTCCAAGATAGAGTATGAGGAGAACTTTGGCGAGAAGAAGAATTTCCTCAAGAGCCTTATCTTCCAACTCTTCAAGGGTGCCGATTACCCTACCAAGATAGAGGACACCATCATCAACCAGACGATTACGGAGTATTATGAGGAATACTTTCATCCTTTCGAGCATTTCAATGCTATTGAAAGAAAGCAGATGAAGGAAATCCTCCTTCTTGAGGATAAGAAGAATGGTAAGTATGACCAGTATGAAAGAGAGCTTGAGGACAAGATGGAACAAGCTTCCGAACTGGATTCTTCTTTTGAGCGCAGCGAACGATTGAAAAGTAAGCTTCAAGCCGTGGTGGATGACCGTGCCGCCACCGAGGGAGAAAAGGAAGCTGCGCAAAAACAGCTCCAAAGACTTACCCCGGAATTGGTGGAAAGAAATTACTTGCAGAGGATTGAGCGTAAGATTGATAAAATCGAGCGACAGAGAAAGAACTTGAAGGTGGAGGAGTTATCCTTCAACTCTTACTATGAGTTTGCCTTGGAGAGAATCCCTCAGCTCATCTTGCAGCAGAACATTGAGTTCCCAATCCACGACTTTGCGGCCATATTAAAGCCATTTTATAAGGGCGGCGAACAAGAGAACATTTTGAACAATGACTTGGACAGTACCCTTTTCGATGAGAAGTTCATCGTCTTTGAGATAGACAAAGTGAAGGACGACCCAGTCCTTTTCCCTATCATAGTCCTCATCATCATGGATGTCTTTACGCAGAAAATGCGTATCAAAAAAGGGCGGAAGTGCTTAGTTATCGAGGAAGCATGGAAGGCTATCGCCACTCCTGTCATGGCCAACTACATTAAGTATCTTTATAAGACAGCCAGAAAGCATTGGGCGATGGTAGGCGTAGTCACCCAGGAAATCCAGGACATTACCTCATCTCCTATCGTGAAGGAAGCCATTGTGAACAATTCGGATGTGTTCATGCTTTTGGACCAGAGCAAGTTCAAGGACAAGTTCTCCGAGATCAAGGCAACCTTGGCATTGACAGATAATGACTGTCAGAAGATATTTACCATCAATGCGCTGGACAATAAGGATAATCGCTCTCCTTTCAAGGAAGTTTTCATCAAGCGTGGCTTGGTGGGTGATGTCTTTGGCGTGGAGGAACCACCAGAGTGCTATATGGCATATACCACCGAAAAGCAAGAAAAGGAAGCTCTCAAGCTATATAAGAGGTTGCTTCGTTCGAACTATCAGGTTGCAATTGAGACTTTCGTCAGAGATTGGAAGCTTAGTGGCATCAAGAAGCCATTGGAGTTCGCTCAGCTTGTACTTAAGGAACAAAAGGTATTCAATTTTAAAGACAAGAAATAATCATCATGCGTAGAATCATAGCATTCGTTTGTTTTGCCATTTTTTTGCTCTCACAGGCACAGGCATTGAGCTGGCATGCCGTCAACGTGGATTATACCACGGCGGCTGCCATGTCGGCAGCTTATGCTACAGAAGCTTTGGAGGAAAGTAGTACGGCTACTCATCTCAGCAAGATACTTGGTCATTACCAAACGGCAGGTATCGCCTCGGCTGGAATTTTTCTGAGCAAGAAGAAAGAGAGAGATGCTCGCCGTGATGCTGGCTTGTTTGCCACTGAGGAGAACTATTATTACCATAGAATCTTCAGATTGGTGAAGGATGGCATTATGCCCAAGTTCATCACCGTGGCGAGTAAAATGATCAAGCAACCTGAAAATGCTCTTTATTGGGGGCCTTATCTCTATAAGACCACCAACAACGTGGAGAATCTCTGCAAGCAGTTTGAGTGTGTGGTCACCAATGGCAAGTATTCCTTCAAGGATATCCAGTTCTTGATGATGAATAAGAAGCTTCAAAAGATATTTGACCTGGCTCAGCTTGCCGATGTGGACTGGAAGAGTCTGTTTTCTAAGCTTGGCGAGTTTGGCAAAGGCATTTCCCAGGATGACATTGCCGAGGATTTCAAACACTTGGGAAGCGTGATAGCTCAAGCAGGTAAGGCGGCCATTGACCATAATTTGGAGGATGCCACCAAAATTGGAGGTATCTTCAAAGCCAAGCCCAAGGAGATAGCCAAACTATATGAGAATTTCAAGGATAAGTATAAATCCTTCAAGAATGCCACCAATGTCAAGGAGATTCTTTATGCAGTCATTGGGGAGGGAGATGAAGCTGCGGTGGATAAACTATTCCAAATCAGTGATTACAATATTTCTGGTTATGTTTCCTCCTACCTTAAGGAAATGCAAGGACAGTATTACACCCAACGCTGGTTTATCTATCAGCAAGATGCTGGAAGCAAAGTACTTTGCGACTATAATCCGGCTAGCTACAATAATTGGGGAGACTCGGGATGGAATCTTGATTGGTTTGTACATGCCAGTGGGAAAAAACGACAGAGCTATTCAGAGATACCATGCTATAAGTATCTGACCCAAGCTGAAGATACCGAGCTAAAGGACAAACTTTTCCAAAGATGTGAGTGGAATGAGGCAAAATGTAATGAGTATAATACCCAAAACCCTGGTCATAACTGCACCATTACCTACGTTAAGAGGCATGAGGACAGGAAACGTCACTATGAAGGTGGCTGGTTCAGCCATTCTTATGATGAACGCTATTGTTTTCATTCTTACCGTGTTAAGGTAAAAGACCAATGGGATATCAGGGAAGATGTTTACGAGGAGATATTTGACTCACAGACCATGGATAAGACTACCTTCATGAAGAGAATGCAGGCCAAGCTTCAGGGTGTCATAGACGAGCATGAAAAGTTCTTGGGGGAGCACCCTACCATTACTTTCAAACTGGGCAGTGACAATCCACGTTACTATACCATGGCCGATGAAAAGAAGATGCAAGGTTGCTCTTCCGTGAGTTTCCTGGCAACCTGTGAGGATGGTGCCTCCTTGGGAGAAGGCAGTTTCAACTGGAAGGAAAATGGTAATCAAGGTGGCTCGTTGGAATGGCCTAAGTCCAAGGACTTTGCCATGGAAGCAACACCGAGTTCCACAGATGACTCCTCCAAGGAACTTGTTGAACAGCAAAACAAGCTCAATCGACAGATAGCGGACTTGAAGGCGGAAATCAAGGAGAATGACGCAAAGCAGAAAAATCTCCTTACCCGAATCCAACAGGCCAAGTTGAACAAAAATTATCCGCTGGCCAGTAAGCTGGATGATGAGTACAACGCCATTTCCAACGAGAATGCTCTACTCAAACAGGAGTTGCAACAAAAAGAGCGCATGCTTTCAGAGATAAACCAGGCTTTGGATGATTATTACAAGGACTTGGGTGAGAACCTTTCAGGTCCCTATCGCATACCATCCAACATGGCAAGTCTGGCCTCCATGTACCACTTGCAGTGGACGGATGAAGGAGAATGGATTCAAGGAAGTGATGAATATGTCTTCGTTAGACATGCTTACTGCCCGGATGCCAAAAGCCAAGTCACTTACACGGCCACATTGAAGGTCTCTCGTAGGCCTCGTTATGTCCTGGGCATCCGCATTCATAGAGCAATCTTGTCCGTAGATTTCAAGCTAACATCCAGTAGCAGCTCAGAAAATGTATTGGAAGTCATGCAGCTTGACATGAGCAAGAGCGAGAAGGAACGAGCCGAAGAAGTCAATGAGAGAATGCGAAAGTGGATGGAAGACCTTCCCAATTGTAGTATCTCAGTGAGATATACCTATCAAGGTCAAACAAAAGACGATGAGGAGGATGAAGATGGCATACATCTTCTCTTTGCCAGCGACCGCTTGCAGGTGGCTCGATATGTAGAGCAAGAACTGACTCGTATCTATGCACAGCTGGTACTCATAGAAAAGGTCATGACCCAAAGGGAATGTGTTTTGGACTTTCTCAAGAGGCAAATCTTCGATGTGGTTTCCAGAAGCTCTAGGAATACGATAGCATCCTATGCCCTCCAAAGATGGGAGGAGGCCAGTCTTCAAGCCATGAAGAAGTGCTCTCCATTGGTAAAGGAGCAAAAGCCAACTAGTCAGGAACAAAGTAATCAATAAGTATAAAATATGAAATACCCCATCATAAAAAATAGTGTCAAATCCCTGTTGCTCTTGCTCCTACTCTTATTGTCATCTCATGTTTGGGCTCAAGATGACCCCGGAAGCTTGGAGGCTATGATTGCAAACCATAAGGCGGTTAGAACCGTATTGGAGGTAAGGGCCATCTCTGAACTCGGTGTATATACTTATCATAAGGAAACCTCCAAAAAGATAACGGACTACAGGGAGATAGAACAAAAGCTCGATAAATACAAGCGCTGCTTTGAAATCGTGGACTTGATTCTCAATGGAACGGCCACGGCCATTCATGGTGTAAATACCTATAATAGCATCAAGCATAACATCAAGGGATATTGGAACCTCATTGATACTTACAATGAGAAAATCCTCTCTCATGGAGCCGTCTGGTCATCGGACACACTGATTGTTAACACTAGCGTGAGGGCTGTCAAGGAAGTAGAGAAATCCGTGAAAGACTTATATCAGTCTTACTTGGACTTATCATTGATTATTTCAGGTGCGTCAGAGTGTACCACCGCTAACTTGATGGTCATTCTCAACTCCATCAACGAGAGCATGGATCATATCGACTATACCATCTATCATGCCTACTTGGACATTCATACCTATCTGACCATCAGGCTTGGATATTGGAAGAAGGAGATATTCATGGCTCGAACTATCAAAGAGATAGTTAGGGACTCTTATACCAGATGGCTGGCGGCTGGTGATGAAGCTCACAACTGCTTGCAAGACAAGAAGTCGGTCACCCATGCTCCTTTGGGAGGTGGCAGCCTGATAGGAGGAAGAAAAGAAGATTAAAATTTAAAAAGCATTTAAAAGATATGAAGCGTAAATTCAGACAGCTGTTTTTGACCCTGCTATGTGCAATAAGCCTACATGCCGGTGCTCAGGAAGTGACGTATATCCATGAACATGACATCATGAGCCAGTTCACCACCATGGAGACAGGAGCGGGAAGTCTCTCCCCTGCTTGGTATTATAACACATTTCATAAGTCATATCAAAGCGATGCCAATGCAAGAAACAAATTGGCTTATCGAACGGAAGTCATGGGTTATACCACCTTGGAGCAAGACTTGGCCGAAAAGGTGGACTCTGACTATACCAAGCGAGCGGAAGTAGAGGCAATCAATATTGTCTCTAGGTCTAGTGCGAGCGACCTCTCCTGGGTGCTGGAGAAAAGCAAGCTCGATGGCAAGATGGATGTCTTCAACAAGAATATCAACAATATTGTGTCCTATGGCGGCTCGCCCAATGATTACCAATCTTGGAGAAATCTCTATAACTGCTTTGAGAGTGCCATCAAGATTACCCATGAGTCCTATCAAGACTTGGGTAAGCGAAAGAAGGAGTACCTCGCCATCTACCAGGATGTTGCCAAGAGAAATCTTACCCTAGTCAAGCAATTGCTTTATTGGAACTCCTTGAAAAAAAGCAAGAAATTATCGGAGCAAGCCGTTACGCCAGAGCGAATCACATCCAATGTGGTCATCGCCAAGGATGCCTATAAACGCTGGCAGGCGGTCATGGCCGTGGATGGCTTTTCCAAGGGGAAGCCCTAAAATATAACAAAAATAGAAAAATATCAATATGGCATTTACATCATTATTCTTAGACACCTCGGTAGGTAGCACGATGGGCGGAATGGGCGATTATGTATCAGACCTTTCCAAGACCATTGGCGTGGACCTCTTTGAGGAAGACATAGACAATGTGGTATTTCAGACCAATGAGTTTCTCTGCAACGCTGATTTCATCGGCTCTCAAGGGCCTTTTTGGTGGATTTTGCAGATGTGCATGGCTCTTGGAGCACTCTTTTCCATTATCGTGGCAGGAGGCATGTGTTACAAGATGCTGGTCAAGGGTGAACCCATTGATGTCATCAAAATCATGAAAGTGATGGGTATCGCACTGGTCATGTGCTTCTGGTATCCATCTTCTACAAACAATAACGGCAGTATCTTGGATGCCCTCGCATTTATACCTAACTGCATCGGCTCCTATACGCATGACCTATATGAGGCCGAGGCGATACAGGTTAGTGAGAAATATAACGAGCTGATGCCCCTGGTGCAGAAACGTGACTCACTCTATCGGAAGATTGCCCCCACACAAGAGGTAGCCAAGGAATTGATCCTGAGTGAAATTGTTCAAGATGCCTCCATGCAGGTGGAAGACATCGAGAGCAAGCAAGAAGGAGAAGCCATGGCACAGGAGGCCGCCGACCGCTCCGTCTTTGCAGGTCTAATCATAGGACTGGATAAGATAGTGATGTTCTTTGCCCTCGTCATATATCGTGTGGGATGGTGGAGTACCATCTTCTGTCAACAGATATTGTTAGGCATGCTTACGATTTTCGGTCCGATTCAATGGGCTTTCTCTGTCCTTCCCAAATGGGAGGGAGCTTGGGCAAAGTGGCTTACCAGGTATCTGACTGTTCACTTCTATGGTGCCATGCTATACTTCGTAGGATTCTATGTCCTTCTTTTGTTTGACATTGTCATCAGCGTACAGGTGGAGAATCTGACCGTGATTACGGCGGGTAAGGGTGAGATAACTGGCTACATTCAAAATGCCTTTATGACTTGTGGCTACTTGCTTGTGGCATCCATTGTCTCACTGAAGTGCTTGAATCTGGTCCCAGACCTGGCTGCTTGGATGATACCAGAAGGTGACACCGCCTTCAGTACCCGAAATTTTGGTGAAGGCGTGGCTGCATCGGCCAAGCAAAGTGCCATGAGCCTATTGCCAAAGGGATAAATGGATTAATAACGAATATAATATTATGGCAGTTTTAAAAAACGTAGAAAACAAGATTAAGATGGTGATGATCATTAGCAGCCTGTTTCTTATAGGCTGCATCGTCATCAGCCTGGGCAGCATCATCATAGCCAGAGGCATGGTCAGCGATGCCCATAAGAAAGTATATGTGTTGGATGGCAACGTTCCGGTATTGGTGAGACAAACATCCATGGAAGAGACCTTCGAGGTGGAAGCCAAGAGTGATATTGAGATGTTCCATCATTTCTTCTTCACGCTCGCTCCTGACGATAAGTACATCAGATACACCATGGAGAAAGCCATGTATCTCATTGATGAGACAGGCTTGGCACAATATAATGCGCTTAAGGAAAAGGGCTTCTACAATAATCTCATTGGTACGTCCACCATCTGCAGCATCTTCTGTGACAGCATCAAACTCAACAAGGACTCACTGACGTTCACTTACTATGGTAGGCAGAGAATAGAGCGAAGAACCAATATCCTGATGCGTCAGATAGTGACAGCAGGCAACTTGAAGAAGGTTCCTAGAACAGAAAATAATCCTCATGGTATATTGATTACCAATTGGAGAACCCTTCTGAACAAGGATTTGGAGGAGAAAAAGAAAACGGAATACTAACGAATATACTTATGAACAATGAGCTTAAAGAGAATGGTTTTGGGCGAGCAAATGCCCAGTAAGGATGACCCAAGGTACAAGGAACGCTATGAAAAGGAAAAGCAAGCGGGTATGAAATTCGCCGAGAAGTCTGGAATCAATTACCTGGCTGCTCGCCTTCAAATGATAGCCAACAAACACCGCATTGGTTTTATTGCAACTGTGTTTGCCATCGTGATTGGATGTTTCACCATCAATGTCGTCAACCTGGTCAAGTCCTACAAGCAACGAAACACCGAGCGAGTAACGGCTGTGGAGAAGGTGGATTCCGCTCTGCATAAGCCACATCATAATAATTAATAAGAACTGCAATGATGAAAGTTAAGAAAATAAACTTCAAGCAGGGGAAGTATTGGATGCCCCTTCTTGTCTACGTGCTTTCTCTCTTCGTGGGATATTTCATAATCGACACCTGTCACTTGGAAATTAAGGATACAGGAAATGCCAATCTCAAGACCACGGATTACCTGTCCAGTGCGCTTCCAGATGCCAAGACCGACTCACTGCTTGGCAGCAAGATGGATAACACAGAACGAAAGTATGGCAAGATAACTGACCTTTCCGGTATAGAGAGTGTGGAAAATGACCGTGACTCCGTCAATAAGAAGGAAAATTATGAGTCTCAGTATAACAAGAAGGAGGCAGAACTTATCAAGCAACAGCAAGCGGAACAAGAAGAATTGAAAAAACTTCGTGCCATGCAGAATAAGGTACGTCAAAATGCTAGCAGAAGTTCCACCTCATCCAATGACTTCGTCGCTCCTGTGAGTGACTCTGAAATCGCAAGACTCCAAAGACAGCGAAGAAACAAGGAATGGGAGGAAATGAATCGGAACTTGGCTGGTTATACTAACTCAGAGTTGGAAGAACAGGATTATTCAAGACCAGGTGCTGGTAAATATGATGGAGGTCTTACAAAACGTGACAGGTCATACTCTTCAGAAAAAACCATAGAGCCCACCGCTCCATCTCCTAAGAGCAAGGATGCAGAAGAGGAAACCACTCAGAAGGTTACCAAAAAGACCAAGGAGGTTTCTGAGTATTTCAACACCTTGGGTATGGAAAAGGAAAGATCTAAGCTCATTTCCGCTATCATAGATGAAGAGATACAAGCTGTGGATGGAAGTCGAGTGCGTCTTCGCCTGCTGGATGACATAGAAATCGGAAATATAACGGTGAAGAAAGGTACCTACCTATATGCGCTCATGAGCGGCTTTGGCAAACAACGAGTTAAAGGAAAGGTGGAAAGTATCTTCTTTGAGGACGAGATACTTAGAGTAAGCTTGAACTTATATGACACTGACGGCTTGGAAGGACTCTATGTCCCACAAAGTAGCTTCCGTGAAACAACCAAAGACATAGCGTCCTCAGCTACCCAGGGTAGTAATCTCACTGAGTCAAGTAGTGGTGGAACTGGTATCAAAAGCTGGGCAACCCAAGCTATGTCCAACGCCACACAAAAGGCCATGAGTGCTTTGGGGAAAGGAATCAAAAAGAATCGTGTCCGACTTAAATACGGAACCAAAGTCTTCCTCTTAGACTCATCGCACAAATAAAGATAAGACAAAAATATAACTCATCTGAAATTAATCGCGACAAAATTATAAATCAGTCGCACATTATAACATAGAACAATATGAAAAGATTGAAGAATAAAGCCCTGGCATTGCTGTTTGCATGCCTTTCTATGGCCAGTGCTCAGGCCCAAAAAACTTATTATGACATGGAGCAAATCACAGTGAACGAGCATGTCTCATCCATTATCACGGCCTCCGAGCCGATACGCTTGGTGGATATTTCAACAGACTCCATTGTGGGTGACAAGCCTCTGTATAATGTCATTCGTTTAAAGCCAACTTCTAGCTATCACAAAGATGGTGAAGTCATGGGAATTGTTACCATTATCACGGAACGCTACAGAGTCCAGTATGCCCTTGTCTATACCAGTAAGCTGGAAGAGGCAGTCACTGACAAGGAAGTAGAGCTGATCGAGCGAAATGCCTTTCATAATCCAGAGGTCTCTATGTCCACTACGGATATGGTGGCTTATGCCATGAAAGTATGGAACTCTCCAGCTAAATACCGTAGCACTTTCACAAAACACAACAAGATGATGATGCGCCTAAACAATATCTATGTGGTGGGCGAATACATCTTTGTGGATTTTTCGGTGGAGAATCATACAAACCTTCCGTTTGACATCGATGAACTTCGCTTCAAACTTATGGATAAGAAGCAGCAGAAGGCCACTAATGTCCAAACCTTGGAGTTAAAGCCTGCGCTGCTTCTAGACCGAAGTTGCAGTTTCAAGAAAGGATATCGTAACATTGCAGTTTTGAAGAAGATGACTTTCCCTAATGATAAGGTTTTGAACATTTCTTTGAGTGAAAAGCAGATCAGCGGCAGAAACATATCCATCAATCTGGATTATGAGGATTTACTTGCCGCAGATTCCTTTGATTCCATCCTGTTAAGAGAACAATAAAGAACGATCACATCACTGCTGTCCCGTTTAGAAATCGTCGGGCTTAAAAAGACTAGGATACCATAA
>ERZ808266.92-NODE-92-length-37547-cov-7.563720_pt1 | contig 37547 bp, 32 predicted proteins | sample MGYA00521278_ERZ808266 | MGnify/ENA primary metagenome ERZ808266 (study PRJEB31516, sample SAMN03275591) | gut metagenome | biome: mammalia-associated habitat; material: feces | host: Papio cynocephalus | place: Kenya | collected 2012-08-02 ... | reverse complement strand
AGCTTAAGATATTCTTTATTTTTTAGAGAACTGTCTTGACAAGTGTCTTAGGTCAGATAATAGAGTTTTTATTAGATGGTACAAAACTAAAACTAAGAGAGAAAGACCAAAAGTGGAAAGGACTTTGTGTAATCTTGCAATATTAATGAATACGGAAGAAGAAATGGATACACCAAAGGATGTACAGCATGTGTATTTAATAGGTGTCGCAGTAATAATAGGCACTAAAATTCGCGGATAAAAAGTTGCTGGAAACAGGAGAAAGGTCTAATTAATGGCATCGAGATAAAAGAGAACACGAAGAGTGAGGATGGAAACCGATGAAGGATAAAGAAAACATGAAAGTATGTTTGGTGGGGTCATCTGGTGGTCATTTGACCCACCTTTATATGCTAAGGCCATTCTGGAAAGACAAAAATCGTTTTTGGGTGACCTTTGATAAGGAAGATGCGAGAAGCCTATTGGAAGGGGAGAAAATGTATCCCTGCTATTATCCGACCAATCGAAACATCAAGAACCTTATTAAGAACACGATTGTAGCATGGAAGGTTCTTAGAAAAGAAAAGCCGGATTTAATCATTTCCTGTGGGGCTGCAGTAGCAGTGCCATTCTTCTATCTAGGAAAACTATTTGGAGCAAAAACCATTTATATAGAAGTATTTGATCGTATCGATGCTTCAACCGTAACAGGAAAACTGGTATACCCAATTGCCGACAAATTCATAGTGGAATGGGAGGAAATGCTTAAAGTGTATCCCAAGGCAATTGACTTGGGCAGCATTTTCTAAGGGAGTGTAAGTTAGATGATATTTGTTACAGTAGGAACGCACGAGCAGCAGTTTAATCGCTTGGTACAGATGATAGACGAATTGAAAAGAGACGGTGTGATTCAAGAAGAGGTTCTGATTCAGACTGGTTACTCTACATATGAGCCGAAGTATTGTGAGTGGCAGCAGTGGGTACCTTATCCAAAGATGATCGAGAATGTAGATAAGGCACGAGTCATCATCACTCATGGTGGCCCGTCTAGCTTTATTATGCCCCTGCAGGTTGGAAAAACGCCGATTGTCGTACCACGAAAAGCAGACTTTGAGGAGCACGTAAACGACCATCAGGTAAAGTTCTGCAGAGCGGTTGCGGAAAGATACGGAAGCATCATTGTAGTTGAAGATGTAGACAAGTTGGCTGATGTGCTAGAATCTTACGATGAGATAGTTGCAAAGATGCCGAGTGGTCAGGAGAGTAATAATGCTAAGTTCTGTGAAGGATTTGAGAAGATTGTAGAGGGAATGTTTCATTAAGTTTTGTGAGGAATAATTTGATATGAAAGTTTTGGTGGTTATAACTACTGGTTTTGTTAGCTGGGGTGGCCTAGCATCCGTAATAATGAACTATTACCGGGCGATGGATAGAACGAACATAAGCTTCGATTTTGCATCTGGAAATGAGCCGGATAAACCATTGATGGAAGAAATAAAAAAATGTGGTAGCCATTATTTTCGTTTGACTAATCGAAAAACAAAGACATTGTGCTATGTTGCTCAGCTTTCCAAGCTGATACGAAAGAATAAATATGATATTGTACACGTACACGGGAATTCAGCTACTATGACGTTTGATTTATTGGGTGCAACTATTGGTGGTGCCAGGGTTCGTATCTGTCATGTTCATTCCACGTCAAATGAGCATAGCATGGTACATGCAATTCTGAAACCTGTTATGAATCGACTGACGACTCATCGGATAGCGGTATCATCTGACGCAGCTAACTATCTTTATGCGCCAATGAAATATTGTGTTTTAAATAATGCTATTGAGGTGTCTCGTTATTCCTTTGACAATGTAAAAAGATGGCAGTGTAGAAAAGCCTTAGGAATAGAGGACGATGATTTTGTAATTGGTACGGTTGGCAAATTGACAAAAAATAAAAATCATGTTTTTGTTTGTGATATTTTGGAGAAAATTAATAAACCAAATACAAAATGGCTTGCAGTCGGTGATGGACCAGAGAAGCCAAGAATTGAAGCACAATTGAAAGTAAGCAAATTATATGAAAAGTCTATTTTTGTTGGTATGCAAACAGATACTGAAAAGTACTTATCAGCGATGGACGTTTTTTTATTCCCATCGTATCATGAAGGTTTTGGTATGGCGTTGTTAGAAGCAGAAGCGAACGGTCTTGAGTGCATATGTTCTGATACGATACCAGAACAAGTGCAAATGAGTAATTGCAAAAGGATTAGCGTGAATGAAATCTCAATGTGGTGTGATTATATTTTAGAGATTGAAAAAAAGAGAAAAGACGTAGATCGGATTGAAAGATCAAAAGCAGTACAAAAAGAAATAGTTCAAAAAGGCCTTGAAATATCAAGCCAAGCAGATGTTTTACGCAATTACTACAATGAAGCGGTAAAAGAAAGAAGAAGGTATTAATGAAAACAAATGTACCTAGGTCGCTTGTATCATGGACAGTTATGGGAGTGTTGCTGTATGCGTACATGACAACATTTCAAACCGTTCTTTGGGGAAGTCGAAGCGGCGGAGTTTTGTATGTAATAATCCTGACTATGATGACAGTTCTTGTGAATCTGAATAAACTGATCTACGTTGATAGTGTATCTACTGGAAGTTTTTTTTGGATAGCATTAGCACTGTTATCTTGTTTTAATAACCAAGATATGAGATTTGATTCTCAGTCAAGATGGATTCTACCGATGTGTGGAATCATCATCATGATAGCACTAAAGGGTCGTTATGGATGGCAAAGCTACTTTATAAAGACGGTTCGTTTTTTTACGGGAATTCATGCGTTTTTTACAATCTTTTTTTATGTATTTAAAGGATTGTATTTGAATGCCTTTGTAAAATTAATTCCGAGTGCAGGTGTATATTTGATTTCTAAATTTAATGATGGGTGTATGCCTGGCATAACAGGCCATTACTCAACTAATGGAATATATCTAGGAATTGGATTCGTTTTTTTTGCCAACGATTTTATAACTAAAAATTATAACAGCCAAAAAGAAAAAATCAAGGCTGTATGCAAGGCTTTATTCGTGTTACTCGCACTTGTGCTGACAACAAAAAGAGCCCATATACTTTTTGGTGTTATTGTTTGCTTTGCAATTTATTATTTTTATAATTCAGATAAAAAAGTGTCCAGATGGTTTTACATTATCGGAGCGGTGATTGGACTCGCTGCATTAGTTATCATAATGGCACCAATATTACCTGCAGTTGGAAACATGGTGAATAGATTTGTAAATGCAGATGGCGGCGAATTATCCAATGGTAGAATATGGTTTTGGGAATTTGCACTTGAAAAATTCAGACAAAGTCCTGTTCTCGGAATAGGGTGGGGAGGATTCAAACACTATTATCATATGCGAATTGGCGATTATTCGAGCACCAGTACAACAGTAGATGCGCATAATGTTTATTTGCAAATATTATGCGAGATGGGAATCGTTGGATTTTTGGTCTTTCTTTGTGCTGTAAGTACTACATTTAAGACAACATGGTCGACGCTTAAAAGGGTATGCAAGGATAAGCGAAAATATAGTAATAGAGTAATTAATGAACTTACACTCTCTATAGGTATGCAAGTATTTTTTATTTTGTACTGTTTTACTGGAAATTGTCTATATGACTGCGAATTCTTTTTTGTTTACGCCATTAGCTGTGCGATGGCATTTAACAGAGCGAAGAATCTAAAGGAAATAATATAAGATGAGAAAAATAGGAATACTAACCTTTCATAACGTTATGAACTATGGAGCAGTATTACAATGTTATGCTCTGCAAAAAGTTATAAACAAGAGATACGGAAATTGTACAGTTATTCCGTATGTTAATAAACAATTAGCATGGAATGATAAACCAGTACATTTAACTCCTTTTAATGTAAAAACAATTGCAAAGACGGTATCTCAAGGTCTGGGGAATCTAAAGAAGAGAAAAACTTTTGATGTGTTTTTAAGTGAGTATCTTCAGTTTGGAGATGCTTCTAATTTGGCTAATTATACAGATATCGTTGTTGGAAGCGATCAAGTATGGAATGTTAATTTGACAAATAATGATTACACTTATTTTTTGGAAGACTACAACGGAAATAAATATGCGTATGCAGCGAGTTTTGGAGAAGATGACATTCCAGAAAATGCGTTAAAACGTATTAAAGAAGATGTTTCTAGATTCGCGGCGGTATCCGTTCGAGAACAGGCAGCGTGGCAGGTATTAAATGAAGAGAAGATAGAAAGCCAAGTTGTTATAGATCCTGTATTGCTCCTTGAAGAAGACGAATGGAAAAAAACTGTAATAAATTTTCAAGCTCACAAAGAAAAATATATCTTGGTATACTGTGTTGAGAAGTCTAAAAGACTGTTTGACTATGCACGTAGGCTATCTGATCGTACGGGATTGAAGATATACTATCTGAATCAAAATATGTTTTTTAAAGAAAAAGGCCTCATATACAAAAGAGGTGTTTCTCCCATTGAGTTTCTAAATTATATACAGGATGCCGAGTATATTGTAACAAATTCCTTTCATGGAACTGCTTTTTCAATTATTTTTGAAAAAAAATTTGCAGTTGATACAATTTGGCACGGCGAAAAAAATATTAGGATTTCTAATCTATTGAGTATGTTTGAGCTAAATGATAGAGATATGAATTCTTTAAATGAAAACATAGGGCAAGAAATAGACTATACATCAGTTAAATCGGTTCTTGTTGAAAATAGAAAACTTGCTCAGCAATTTCTTGATAAATGTTTTGTGGAGTAATAGTAAATGATAGTTAGACCAAAATTAAATGTAATTATACCACTATATAATGCTGAAAAGTATATCGAAAAATGTTTGCTGAGCATCGTTAATCAAACATATGAGAACATCAACGTCATTGTAATAGATGATGGTTCTACGGATAGAAGCGCGGATATTGTTGAAAAAATTGCAAAAAAAAATGAGGAAGTTCAATTATTAAGACAGGCTAATTCTGGCGTATCGAAGGCGAGAAATACGGGTTTATCAATAGTTAAATCTGGCGAGTATGTTACATTTATTGACTCTGATGACTATATGGATGAAGACTCATACAGGATATTGATGGAACATATGTTGCGTGAAAATGCACAAGGTGTAATTTTTCCTTTTTGCCGAGAATTAGCAGATAAGAAAGAAATTACCTTGCTGCCTTGGAATGATGGAACAGTTTTAGATAATATAAGGATTCGATCTGAATTAATCCCTAAAATGATAGCTGAAGTAGTTGGAAAAGATACGATAAGTGGTTCGGTGTGTAGAAGTATTTTTTTATATGATGCTATAGAGCATATTAACTTTTGTGAAAATGTCCATATTCAAGAGGATTTGATTTTCTGCATAGAGGCGTATTCGAAACTTAAAGATATATTAGTTGACAACAATGTTGTTTATCATTATGTAAAACATGGGGTTACAACCACTGAAAAATATAGAGCTAAATTTCTCCAAGAAAGCTTGGACTTAGAAGAAAGGATTATTGAGTCATTAAAAAAAGCATCTGTTTTTGAGAAAGTTATAGAACAATATTGGAATAAAAGAATCACGATGTATTCTTTGTGCGTTTCTAATTTGTTTAGGTATGATGCTCCATATGAATCAAAATATGAAATTGATGGGATTATAGAATCCTTTGCAAAAGATCCGTATATTGGGAAAAAAATATACTGGAAATATTTTGAACGACGGATGATTCTTCCGTATATTTTATTGAAAATGAAAGCGAAATTCTTATTAAGTGCGATCTATGGTAGAAAAGAAAAAATCAGACAAAAAAAGCTTAGTTTTTAGTGGAGGACTAAGATGAATGTTAGTATTATACCATTCAAAAAGATTGAATCAATCAAAGACGTATGGAAAGTGCTTAGCAAAAACCAGACAATTTTTCAATCGTATGAATGGAATGCGAATTATCTGAAAATAAAAATGAGGGGGTGCAGAAACTATATTTGCATTGTTAAAGATGATAATGAAGATGTGGTTGCAATCCTACCTATTACCGTATTCAAGAGAATTAATAAGACAAACATAATTATTTTGGGAAAAAATAATTATGTTGATTATGGGGACATAATTTCTAAATCCGTAACAAAAGATATATTAGCCGTTATGGTAGATGCAATAAAGAAAAAGTTTACAAATCCAGCTATTGAGTTACAAGGAATAATAGAGAATACAAAATTGCAGAAATTGCTAGAAGCAGAAGCAGTTGTGACAGCTGAATATAAAGCTGTTGCTGTAAGAATTCCGCACGATGTAGATGAATACAATGCGCATCTTACGAAGAGTACTCGTCAAAATCTTAGAACAGCATTAAACAGAATGAATACAGACGGTTTGTCCTATAGATATGAAATTCATGAGGGAACAATTGATAAGGTGCTCGTCGAAAAATTGGTGAACTTGCATCTCAAAAGAAACATTGAAAAAAACTTAACGAGTAGTTCAATACATAATTTCCTTAGAAAAGTTAAGCAAAACTTTGTTGAACGTTACGTAAGTGTGATTCCTGTTTCAATGCGTTCATATAAGGGCTCATGGTATTTGCTAGTATATTTAAATGACATAATAGTTGGATATTTATATGGATTGCGAGATAATAATTGTATTCGAGTATTGCAAAACTGTGTCGATTCGGATTACAGAAGGTATTCTCCAGTTTTTAGAGCTTGCTATGATTTTATCACCAAAGAGGCAATAGAAAAAAGCTTAGAGTGGCTTGATTTTACAAGTGGCGATGAAGATTACAAATACAGATTAAATGGTAAAGAAATGATTTTATATAGTTATAAAATCGTATGAAATGTAGGTGAGAGTTGTGGATCAGGTTTATACGAATATTAGCAAATGTAGTGGATGTTCGGCGTGTAAGAATGTGTGTCCGTTTTCTGCAATTGTAATGGTTGAGGATAAAAAAGGTTTTTTATATCCGGTAATTGATAAGAACAAATGTAGAGATTGTAGACTGTGCAAATCAGTATGTCAAACGAATAAGGAGCTTTCAGAAGTAAAAGAATCGAGCATATTCAAGTTTGTGCTGGATGATAATGCGGAAATAAAAAAATCTCAGTCAGGTGGAGCTTTTACTGCGTTGTCTAATCAGATCTTGAATAATCAAGGCGTGATATACGGCTGCATATATGATTTGGAAAACCATAGGGCAGTACATGTGAGGACAGACAATGTTAATGGACGTAACAATATGAGAGGCTCGAAGTATATTCAGAGCGATATTCAGAAAATTTATTCGTTAGTTGAAGCTGATCTTAAAGATGATAAACAGGTTATGTTTACAGGAACACCTTGCCAATGCGAGGGTATTAGTTTGTATTTAGAAAAGAGACATATCAACAAAGAAAACCTTCTGTTTGTTGATATTATTTGCCACGGTGTACCATCTCCTGAATTATGGAAATCTAATATTTCATGGATAGAAAATAAGTATCAAGGTAAAATAGCGGCTGTTAATTTTAGAAATAAGAAATTTGGGTGGAATTCTCACATTGAAACTTACAATATTGGGGATAAGGAATATCAAAGCGAGATCTTCAAAAACATTTTCTACTCGAACGTATGTTTACGCCCTTCGTGCTATGAATGCGATTATGCGTCCTTGCATAGAAAAACAGACATTACGATCGGAGACGCTTGGAGGACTGACAATAATTATGTGACCTCTAATATGGGTGGAGAATCATTGATTATAGTTAGTAGTCAAAAAGGGATGAAGGAAATCGAAAAATTAAATCAAAGCCAATTAAAAAAAATAATAATAACTAAAGAGTATTTACAGCCAAATCTTGTGCATCCCACGACAACAAAAGAGAACATTGCTTGGTTTTGGAAAGATTATTTTAGGCTGGGTTACAAATATGTTGTTTTTTTCTATGGAAAGACTGGATTTATAAACAAAGCATTTAAAATACTAAGAAGGAAAGTTTTGAAGAGTCATGGATAGAAAAAAAGAGTTGGTAAAAAAAACTGTAATATTAATGGTCGGAAAAATACTTACACAATTCGTAAGTTTTTTTATGTTACCATTTTACACTGCGGTTTTAGCACCGGGTGAATATGGCCTTGTTGATCTTTTTAACACGTACTGTACATTATTATTGCCACTTTTTAATTGGCAATTTGATAGTGGACTTTTTCGTTTTTTACTAGATGTTCGAGACAATAAAGAAGGTCAAAAAAAAATAGTATCTTCTGTGTTTTCGGTATGTTTTATACAGAGTATTATTTATCTTCTCTTTTTCGCCGTTGCACAAAACTTCATCACTGCGGAATATAAGTACTATTTGGCGATAGATGTAGTGTTAAATATATTTTTGAGTACTCTATTACAGTTTGCTCGAGGTATTGGAAAAACAACAAACTATACTGTGTCAAGTTTTATCTCTGCCACTAGTAATATTGGTTTGAATGTTCTGTTTATTGCTGTCTTAAAATTTGGCGCAGAAGGAATGTTTTTAGCTACTGTACTCTCAAAAGTTGTTACAATACTCTATATGACTATTTCTCTTAAAGTCGTCAGATATTATGCCGTTCATCTTTTTGACAAATCAGTAATAAAGCAGATTGCAAGATACTCATTTCCTTTAATTCCAAATCAATTATCATGGTGGTTGGTTGGTGCTTCTGATAGAGTTATAATTTCAAAGGTTATCGGTGTTGCTGCGAATGGCGTCTATTCGATTGCAAATAAGTTTTCAGGTTTATTTGTTTCCTTTTATAACATATTTAATTTAAGCTGGACAGAATCTGTTTCACTCCATTTGGATGAAGAGGATTCTGAAAAGTTCCTGACCGAAACAATTAACGATATGTTCAAGTTGTTTACTTGTACCTGTATCGAGATTGTGGCGGTACTACCGTTTGCATTTTTTGTTATTATCAATAATCAATACGCTGATGCATACAATCATGTACCAATACTGATGCTTGCGGTTGTATTTCAGATTATAGTTGGATTATATAGTGTGATTTATGTTGCATTGAAGAAGACTCATGAAATTGCAAAAACATCTTTTTTTGCTGCGGTAATTAATATATCAACAAATGTTGTGTTGATAAAATTTATTGGTCTTTATGCTGCTTCGATATCTACTTTTGTAGCTTATTTTTCAATGGCAATATACAGGTATATAGATATAAAAAAATATAAAAATGTGCCATTAAAGAGTAAGATTGTACTTAAAGAATGTATTATAGGTGCGATTACAATTTTTGCTTATTATTCTGAAAACAGGGCAATACAAGTATTGATTCTGATTATTGCATCAGTTCATTTTTTTATAGACAATAGAATCTTTATTCTTTTTGCACTAAAAAAGGCAATGAATATGTGGAAAGGAATTAGAAGAGAAAATGAATAATATAGTTGGAAATTGGCATGTGAAATACAGAGTCAATGGTGGTGTGTGGAAAGATTTGTCATCTGTTGGAGATAAACATTATTGGTATGCAGACCCAATGTTATTTGAGAAAAATGAAAAAGTATATTTGTTTACAGAGGCATTTGACAAACGAATTCAAAAGGGAAAACTCGCAGTATCAAATCTCACGGATAGTGAAGAATTCTCAAAACCAGAGATAATAATCAATTTGCCATATCATCTATCATATCCATGTGTGTGGGAAGAAGAAGGCAGCGTGTATATGCTTCCGGAAACATCACAGGATCGGACACTAGAAATATGGAAAGCGAAAGATGATCATCTATTGAAATGGGAACGCATTGGGTATTTATCAAGAAACGTAAAATACGTTGATTCGACCGTCCTGCGAATTGAAAATAAAACGTATATATTCTGTTATACCGAGGAAAAACATCATTATGCAACTCATATATACAGAATTGAGCCCAAGACCCTTTTTATGGAAGAGGTATTTAAAGAAAGCCATCAAGAGAATATTTTCAGGCCAGCGGGGAATTTTTTTAGAAATGATGAAGGCAAACTTATAAGACCATTACAGTATAATAAGAAGTCCTATGGAGAATATATTGAATTTTCCGAGATCGAATCCATAATCCCTCTAAAAGAAAGAATATTTAAAAGGGTGTCTGTTCAAGATCTTAGAAATCAGATGGGGATAAAAACGGATGCTGAGAATACACATACATATTCGGTTTGTAACACAGTTGAAATATTTGACGTATTGGAAAAGGTACATTCTACCCCTCAGAAAATTCTTTTCTGTATTCGGAAGGCCAGAAATGCTTGTTTTAAATTAAAGCATAAAGAAAAAATCGACGGAATTGAAAAATTGAGGAGAGCTAAAAAGAATGATTAAAAATGTAATAATTAAAATGTTTTTGACTAATACTGTATTCCGTGGATTATCTGCCATAAATCAGATTGTGCCCAAAAATCAGGATTTGGTGCTGTTATATAGTAACATGGGATTCAGAGACAATGTTGCATATATATATGACTATATGATATCTGAGAAATATAACGAAAAGTATCAAATAATACGAAGTCAGAATGAATCATATAGGGGTGTTGTTCCAACTAATGTGAAAATAGTAAGTAATATGAGAGCAATAAAGTATTTCTTACGTGCAGGACATGTGTTTTATGCATTTGGAAAGTTGCCAATATATCCGGCTAAAAATCAAAAAGTGGTTCAGATGTGGCATGGGTCACCATTTAAAGGTGTAGATAAACGACAACTAGTTGAGAATGCTAACAAAAAGAAAAAATCATATTATACAAATGTATTTTCTACTTCCAAGATATTTAATGAATTTTGGAGTAAAGAATTTGATTGTGGAATTGAGCGCATCTCAATTTGTGGACATCCAAGAACAGATGTAATGATTAAACCATATAGCAAAGATGATCTAAATTTAAATGATTTGAAACTGATTATGTGGATGCCAACATTTAGAAAATCCAAAATACTTGGATACAATGATGTGGATTCAGCGGATGATATTTTGCCAGTAGTAAAAAACGAAGATTTTTATAAATTGAATGAAATGTTGAAACAAAAGAAATGCCTATTGTGGATAAAACTTCATCCAATGCAGGACCTAGATAGATACAAGGAAGAAGATTTTAGTAATATTATCATTCAAAGCTCGGACAATTTTAATGCGATGGGATTGGACTTATATAGATTATTGGCCAGTTCTGATGCATTGATTACAGATTATTCTTCTGTATTTTACGATTTTATGCTAATGAATCGTCCAATAGCATTTACTGTTGATGATTACGAAGAGTACAAAGATGGACGAGGTTTTGCAGTGGAGGATCCAGACTATTATCGAACTGGGCCCAAAATTCAAACAATAGAAGACCTATTCTCTTTCATTACACAGGTTAGCAACGGTAAAGATGAATGGCAAGAAAAGAGAGAAAAGGTTAATTCAGAAGTTAACTATTTTAGGGATTTTAAAAATTGTAAACGCGCATTAAAAATAGGCGGCGTTGAGTTAAAAAGGAGTCCTGCAAACAAACGTCAGTAAGTTTTTCAGAAAAATCGAAAAGAAAAATACTCGGAAGCTAGCCACGCAAAAATGTGTATAGCAAACAAGGCTTCCTCAAAAATTGGAGGTAGCCAAATGACATAATGAGCATTACAGAGTAGCCTTCTTCGGTTTGAACTGCACTTTCAACAGCGTTCAGATACTCCTTGACACGAGCATAGTAAATACACAGGAACTTGTTCGTAGGAAAGGCTTTTCCTCGTCACGCTTTTTGGTGTAGAACTGGTAGGTTATTTTATTTTGAACTTTATGGTTATGGTTCTTTAAAAAGCATTTTTAATATGAAGTTAAAAGGAGATTAAGCAGTATGGCAAACATTGCAATTATTATCGCTGGTGGTTCAGGTCATCGTATGGGTCAAGATATTCCAAAACAGTTCATTAATGTATATGATAAGCCGGTTCTTATTTACACGTTAGAAAGTTTTCAAAAGCATCCTCAAATTGATGCAATTGAAGTTGTTTGCATCGATGGTTGGCATGATATTGTGTGGGCATATGCTAAGCAGTTTAATATTGATAAATTGAAGTGGATTGTATCGGGTGGAAGTACAGGTCAGGAGTCTATTCGAAATGGTGTTTATAACTTAGAGGGTAAAGCAAACCCTGATGACATAGTGATTATTCACGATGGCATTCGTCCCCTTGTTGAGCCATCTGTTCTCACGGATGTTATTAGCAAGTGCTATCAATATGGAAATGCGGTAACATCTATGCCGTATAATGAGCAGATTTTTGTTGTGGATAAAGAGAATGAAGCCACGACCACGCAGTATATTCCACGTGAAACATTTCGCCGAGTTTCTACACCGCAGGCTTACAAATTTGATTTACTTGATCGTAAATACCATGAAGCATTTGAAAAAAAAATTGGTATTTATGGGTCATCTTATACCAATACAATGATGGTTGAATTGGGAGAACGCCTTTACTTTGCAGCCGGCTCCGATAAGAATATTAAATTGACGACTAAAGATGATCTTGAAATGTTTAAGGCTTACTTAAAGGCAGATAAAGATAGCTGGCTGAAATAAGAAATAAGTAGAGAACTATGATAGATAATTCAATTTATAGAGAAGATATTAAATATGTAGCTGGATTAGAATTGCTATGGGAAAAGCTGGACAATAAAAGCATCTTAATTACGGGAGCTAGCGGATTGATTGGCAGTTTTTTGATTGATGTTTTAATGGAAAAAAGCCTGCATGGATTGAATTGCAAGGTATATGCATTGGGACGAAATCTTGACAAGGCAAAGAATAGATTCGAGAGGTATTGGACGTCACCTCTTTTTGAATTTGTGTCACATGATATTAATGAACCGCTTGAATTGGATAATGTTGATCAGGTGGATTTTGTGGTTCATCTCGCAAGTAATACGCATCCGATGGCATATGCAACAGACCCGATTGGAACTGTGACTGCAAATATTATCGGAACAAATAATCTTCTGAAATTTGCGGTAAAACATCATGCAAAACGTTTTGCATTCGCATCCTCAAATGAAATTTATGGTGAAAACAGAGGAGATGTAGAATTCTTTGATGAAAGGTATTGCGGTTACATTGATTCAAATACACTGAGAGCTGGTTATCCAGAAAGCAAACGTTGTGGTGAAGCTTTATGCCAGGCGTATAAAAAACAAGAAAATTTGGATGTCGTTATTCCTAGGTTTACACGCTCTTATGGCCCGACCATGTTGAAAACTGATACAAAAGCTATTTCACAGTTTATAAAAAAGGCAGTAGACGGCGAAAATATAGTTTTGAAGAGTGCTGGAACACAGTACTATTCTTACACTTATGTGGCAGATGCTGTGGCAGGATTTCTAACAGTTCTACTAAAGGGTGAAAGTGGTGAGGCCTACAATATTGCAGACGAAGCGTCTGATATTATGCTGAAAGATCTTGCAAAGATTATTGCTGACTTTGCTGGCAAAGAGGTTGTATTTGAGCTACCTGACGAAACCGAAAAAACTGGATACAGTAAGGCAACAAAGGCCAGACTTGATGGTTCTAAGTTGAAAAAGCTCGGTTGGAAAGCTAGATATGATATTAAGCAAGGCTTGAAAAGAACGATGAAAATGCTGATAGAAATTAACGAGTAAAAGATTCCTGGGTGTTTGAATATCCACAAATTGGCGTGAATGGGTGCGTTCAGTGTTATCAGTATTTGAAAGTATATCCTTTAAGATTAAAGAGCATAGTTGAGGGAAAAATGTCAAAATACTTTGGAACGAATTGCGTTTTCATCTCCCTTTAATCGCGGTGCACCTTACCTTTAAATGCGTTGTATACATTCGGATGGCATGAACCCAACATATACTATGTTTTCCTTGGTTAATAGAATCTGACAAATATCCTTTTAGTCCATCTGTCATAAATGGACCAGAATAATTATTATGCTCATAACCATCAAATAACTTTTCTCTACTTCTACCATCAGAGAAGAATACGTGAATAACTGAAGATTTTTACAGAATCTTTAATTAAGATGTCTAAGCTCTTACTTAGACAGGGCTTTGCATAGACTACAGAATTCGTTATAAGATGAACCTATAAGGAATAAGGTCTGCATAGTGTGTATTGATAAAATAAAAGAGAAATTGTTTAAACCAGCATTAATTATTAAAATTGAGATATTAATTGTATTATTTGAAAGAGTTATGATGCAAACCTTGAATATGCCAAGGCTAATTGTTGGAACTGTAGATTTTCTAAATCTAATATTATTATTCTTTTTATTTAGAAATAAAGAATGGAAGAAGTATACCCGATTTATAGTTACTTATTTAGTGATATTGGTAGTTTCTTTAATTGTCGGTATTCTTAATTTTAATAAATATGGTGGTAACATTTGTTTTTCTCTGATAGAAGTAAGAAATATTGCTAGATTCCCAATTTTCTTTCTTTCTTGTGCTATTTTTCTTGATGAAGAAGACTGGAAATTCATTTACAAAATTCTTGTTATTTTCTGTGCTATTAATTCTCTTATAATACTATACCAATACTTTACATATCATCCTGATGCATCAAGTAGAGGCGATTTTCTTAATGGTTTATTTGGTAAGAATGAAAGAGGTGGAAACACTTTTGTTAATGTTCTCATGCTAGTTGTTTTGACTTATATGATATCTGCTTGGAGAAATAAGCAAATAGCTTCTCTGTGGTTCTTTATTGCTGTTTGTGTTTGCCTTTTAATCGCTGCATTAATAGAACTAAAAGCTTTTTTCTTTGAAGTGCTAGTTATATATGGATGGTATCTTATATGTTATAAGAAAAGCAAAAAGGAATTATTACTAAATATAATTTTAATTGCTTTAGCAGTTTTGGTAAGTGTAATAGGTCTTTCTATAATGTATAGAGAGTACCCCAATTTCAAGGGATATATGTCAATTGATGGAATAAAAGATCAATTATTTGGTAATGGGTATACAGGCCAAGGAGACTTAAATAGGTTTACTGGAATTTTTACAATTGAATCAAAATTCTTTAATCATGATTTTATTAAAACAATGTTTGGTGTAGGGTTAGGAAATGCTAGTGAATCATCTATTTTAGGGACTACGTTATTCTATGACACATATGCCAACTCTAATTATAAATGGTTTGTAGCAACATATATGTTTACTCAAACAGGAGTGTTTGGGTTAATTTTATACTTATCAACATTTTTGTTTTTATTTTTTAAAAAGAAAGAGAATGATAAGTATAGAATGAACACACAAATAATGTGCCTATTAGCTCTTCTATTAGTTTTTTATAACGATACATTCCTTACTGATGCGGGATATTTAGTGTACTTTGCTTTGGCGGGTGGTTTTGTTAAGTCTAAAGTTTCCGAAGAAAATAAAATGATAATTCAACATAATTAGTTTATTATTATTTTAGCTTGTTTTAAGGAATAGATATGTCAGAACCTATAAGAATTGCCCAAATGATGACTGAAATGAACTATGGTGGTGTAGAAATGGTTGTTATGAACTATTATAGGCACATTGACCATTCCAAAGTTCAATTTGATTTTTTTGCTTTAGAAGGCTCATTGCTTCCACAAAGAGAAGATATTGAGCGATTAGGTGGACGTATTTACGTTGTCCCTTCAGTTAAACATATTGCCAGATACAATAAGGAGATTAGTAAGATCTTTAAGAAAAATAAATATCGTATCGTGCATTCACACATGAATACTCTAAGTGTTTTTTCTTTAAGAAAAGCAAGAAAGGTAGGAATAGTAAATCGCATTGCTCATAATCATTCAACGGCAGGTAAGGGCGAAACCAAGAAGAATATAATAAAGTATATTTTACGACCTTTTGCTAAAATATATCCAACTGAACTCTGTGCCTGTTCTAAACTTGCGGGGCAATGGCTTTACGGAAAAAAATCAAAGTTTCATGTGTTCAATAATGCTATAGATTTAGATTTATATACTTATGATCCTCAAAAATCCTTTGTTATAAAGACAGAATTAGGTCTTGCTAACAAGTTGGTTATTGGACACATTGGTAGGTTTTGTTATCAAAAGAATCATGAATTTTTAATTGAAATATTTGAAAAGATTCATGAAAAAAGACCTGATGCTGTATTAGTTTTAATTGGAGAAGGTGAAATAGAGGATAATATTAGAAAAAGAGTTAAACTACTTGGTTTAGAAGACTTCGTTAGATTTATGGGAAAACAAAGTGATACTAGTAAGTTCTACCAAGCCATGGATGTTTTTGTGCTTCCCTCAAGATATGAGGGGTTACCTGTTGTTGGTGTTGAAGCTCAAGCGATGGGATTGCCATGTTTTTTTTCAGATAAAGTAACGACTGAAGCAAAAATTCTTGAATCAACTATGTTTATTCCTTTAAAATCCTCTGCATTTGAATGGGCCAATATTATTTTAAAACAAGTTGATTGTTTTAAACGAAAAAACACCCAAGAAACAATGCGAAAGTCAGGTTTTGATATTAAAGTTGAGGCAAGTAAACTCTTGAATTTTTATGAGAATTTGATAGAAAGAAGAAAGGAAAATTCGGTAAATGGATCCTTTAATTAGTGTAATTGTACCTGTTTATAATGTGGAACAGTATCTTGATGTTTGCATAAAAAGTATTGTTGACCAGACATATAAAAGCATTGAAATACTGATAATTGATGATGGGTCCACAGATTTTTCTGGAATGATGTGTGATGAGTGGAGTAAGAAAGACGACAGAATTAAAGTAATTCACACCGAAAATAAAGGACAGTCTGCTGCTAGAAACTATGGTTTAGATATTGCAAATGGTGACTATATTACTTTTGTCGACAGTGATGATTATATAGAGAAGAATTTCTTCAGTAATCTGTTTCATGTTTTGTCAAAATATAATGCTGATATAACTATTGCCCCATTGTGTCATGTGAAAGAGCAAACGAATTTATTTGTTGATTTTGATGAAAAGGAAATTATAAAAGAATATAACTCAAGGGAAGCGATTATTGCATCTTTTTATCAAAAAGATTTTAGCTGTAATGTTCATTCAAAAGTATTTAAAAAAGATTTGTTCACATATATTACATTTCCCGAAGGAAAAGTTATGGAAGACTTAGCCATCGCATATAAGTTATTTGAGGCTTCTTCAAAAATAGTTGCAACTAACAAATGGGGATATTTCTATCGTCAAAGAAATAATAGTACAATGCATGTTTTTAACAGGAAAAGGCTAGATGCTTTAGAGTGGTTAGATGAAATGGCTCAACATTTTGGAAATGGTGATGTTGAATTAACAACGGCGTTACATTGTCGCATGATAAATGTAGCTGTGCATCTTGCTTTAGATATTCCTGAAAAAAATGGATATAAAAGAGAGAACAATATTGTTTGGTCCTATATAAAGAAATATCGAAAAGAAACACTATTTAACAATAGAGCTCGTATTCAAGATCGAGGTGCTGCTTTGTTGTCATTTTTTGGGCAACATGCTTTAAGAATAATTTGGAATAGCAGTTTCGCTGTTAAAAGAAAAGAGTATTAGTATTATTAGGATTAAAAAGGAAAAATAAATAATGCAAGAAGAAAATCAGCCCTTGGTTTCTATTGTTATACCAGTATACAATGTTCAAGACTATTTGATGGAATGTGTTGATAGTGCTGTAGAACAAACTTACAAAAATCTTGAAATTATCTTAGTGGATGATGGCTCTACTGATAAATCTGTTTCTTTATGTGATGAGTGGAAAAATAAAGACAGTAGAATTAAGGTTATTCATAAAATAAATGGTGGATTATCTGATGCCAGAAATGTAGGTATTAAAGAATGCAAAGGGAAATACATTTTTTTCTTAGATAGCGATGACTTAATAGACATAATCACTATCGAAAAAATGGTAAGTATTGCAGAGAAAAAACATGTTGATGTAGTCACGACGAACTTATTTCCATTTTACGATTATCTACAAATTAAGAATGAGAATGAACTTCAAATTGATGAAATATCGAATTCTGAAGCAATGAAAAGAATGTTTTTGAGCGACAGAATTACTCTTTGTTCATGTGGAAAATTGTTTCTAACAAAGCTTTGGAAAAATATCGAATTTCCTAAAGGACTTCTATATGAGGATTATGCCACAACATTCTATGTGTTTGGGAAAAGCAATATGGTAGCAATCATTAATAATAGCCATTTTTATTATTACAGGATGCGCAACAATTCCATTATTCATTCTTCTATGTCTAATAGAAATTTTGTTATTTTTGATATCGCAGAAGGTGTTACAAAGTATATTGCTAGTACCTTTCCTGAAATAAAGGAATATGCAGAATATATGGAATTAGTAACAAATCTTAAATTTCTAAAAAGGATTATGGATGTTGGTTTTAATGCTTATGCCGAAGTGCAGAAAAGAGCGATGAAATGCATAGAAAAATATAAATATTTGATTAAACGTCCATGGGCAAAGACTTCCGATAAAATTAAGGTTAAATTGTTATCAATTAATAAATATGTATTTTATGTTGTTTATTCTTTTGCTGAAAAGATAGAGTATTATAAAACAAAACATGGAATGCCATCATCATGAATTATGGTTATTTAAGGAATCTTTATATGATTGAATATCTTACAGATTATGAGATAAAACATGAATTAACTCAAATGTTAAAGGACTTAGATTCTTTTTTAAAGTTGATGAAAGTTCCATATTCAATAATGTATGGAACGATGTTAGGTGCTGTGAGACATAAAGGTTTTATTCCATGGGATGATGACATTGACCTTGGATTATTACGCAATGATTATGAGAAATTAATTTTCTGTATAAATGATTCAACTAAAAATATCTTGCTTGATGAAAAATATGAATTTGAAGGTATTGAGTTAGATAATGGAGACAAACCATTCTTAAAATTTGTAAATAAGCGAATACTGATTAATTCCAATGATTCATCTGAAAAGTATTTATGGATTGATTTATTTCCTTTTGATGGTGTACCGAATATCGGATTTAAACTTTATAACCTATATTTTTTTAAATACCTGCGTGTTGCTAGAAATCTTAAAGATTCTTTATATATGAAAAGTATGATGGCTAATAAAAACTCTTTTGGGAAAAGAGTGTATTATAGAATACTAGATAGAATTTTTAAGAATAAAAATCAAAAGGATTTAAGCGAATTAATTGTAAAATGTGCAAAAAAAATTTCTATAGAAAAAGCAAAAAAAGTTGCAAATGTTGCTTGGAGTTCGTTAAACGAACCATCTATTTCTAAAAGCCTTTTCGAAAATTTAATTGATTATAAATTTGAGGACATAAATGCAAAAGGGTTGGAAGACTACAATTTATACTTAAAATCTAATTATGGTAGTTATATGACGTTACCACCTGAAAACTTGCGTCAAAATCATGAAATTAAAGCATGGAGAGCATAGAAGCATGAGTCAAAAGATAACTCTTTTAAATATGTTTTCTGGACTTGTTTTGCAGATTTTTACGCTTATTAATGGTTTTATTCTACCAAAGATTATCCTTTCTTTTTTTGGTTCAGAAGTTAATGGACTTGTTTCATCTATAAATCAATTTTTGAGTTATATTGCTTTAGTTGAAGGTGGAATTACGGGAGTAGTCACTGCTGCTTTTTATAATCCATTAGTAAAAAAAGATGAGGAAAAGATTTCATCAATACTTGTTACAGCAGATTATTTTTACAGGAAAATAGGCATTTTTTTTATTGTATATTCTATTTTTTTATCGATTGTATATCCTCTTCTATTTGCAAAAAGTTTTGATTTTACGTATGTATGTCCATTAATACTAATTTTAGCTTTTGGATTACTGATTCAATACATGTTTTCGTTAACTTTTAAAACACTATTAACTGCAGACAAAAGGATTTATATTGTTAACTTCATTCAAACAGTTATAATATGCGCTAACATATTATTGGTTTTTTTGTCCGTTTATATCTATCCTAGTATACATGTTTTAAAACTAATAAGTAGTTTGCTTTTTATCTTTCAACCAATTTATTTAACTATATATGTTAGAAAAAGATATAGATTAAATCGAAAAGCTAAACTTGATAATTCTCTTTTAAAATCCAGATGGAATGGTTTTGCGATTAATTTTGCTGCATTTATTCATAGTAGTACAGATATTGTAATTCTAACATTGTTTACTAATCTAAAAGTTGTTTCTGTCTACAGTATTTACTATCTTGTAGTAAATGGAATAAAGCAATTAATAAATTCATGCCTATCGGGATTATCTGCTACAGTTGGTCAAGCTTATGTAAAAAAAGATTTAGAAGAACTTAATCAGAAACTTGATATTTATGAGTACATAGTTTTTATTCTTGTTTTCTTTTTCTTTACTGTTGCTGCCTTATTAATTACGCCATTTGTTCAACTTTATACTAGTGGTGTTTCTGATATAAATTATAATCAACCAGTTTTTGGTTTATTATTAGTTATTTCTGAAGCGTTGTATATTATTAAGTTTCCCCATTTAGATTTGGCTTATTCTGCTAATAAATTTAAAGAAATAACACTGCCAGCCTATATTGAAGCATTTTTTAACATTGTTATCTCAATTCTAATGGTTGGAAAGTTTGGTTTAATCGGTGTAACAATTGGAACAATTGTTGGAATGATATACAGGTTAATTTTTCAAGTTTTCTACACTTCAAAATTGATTGAAGGGCGTAGACAAGGTCTGTTTTACAAAAAGTTATTATTATTCACCTTTTGCGCTTTAATTGGTTTTTGCATTTGCAAGTTTTTTATTCCATTTGTTAAGTTGAGTATTCTTTCCTGGCTTAAATATGCTGTTATATATAGCTTTGTTATTTGCGTTATGCTTTTTTTATTGAGTCTTATCTGTTTTAAAAGCGAAATGAAATTTTTTATAAATTATTTAAATCGTTAATGTTGCACGAATGAACCTTGTTTTTAATGAATGTAATAAACAAAAACAAAGACATAAATAATGGTGGTAACTAATTATTTTTTGTAGTTATAATATAGTGTTTTATTGAGAATGAGTTTAAAAGGAGAAGTAAAGTGTATCATTTTGTAAAAAGACTATTTGATATATTATTCTCTCTTCTTTTCATTATAATACTTTCTCCTATTTTGTTGTTGATTTCATTAGTCAATTTGCTAACACTAAAGTGTTCTCCTTTTTATCGTCATAAAAGGTATGGTAAAGGTGGAATGGTATTCTATCTATATAAGTTTAGAACCATGGTTCCTAATGCTGATGATATGATTAAGGACTTCACTCCTGAACAGATGAAGGAGTGGAAGGAGAATTTTAAGCTCAAGAACGATCCAAGAGTAACTAAGTTTGGCAAGTTTTTAAGAGTAACTAGCTTAGATGAGTTACCTCAATTATTTAACATTTTGAAAGGTGACATGAGCCTTGTGGGCCCTCGTCCTGTCATTGAAAGTGAGCTTGATTGGTATGGAAAGGACATGGATAAGTTTCTTTCAGTTACTCCTGGCTTAACAGGTTGGTGGGCATGTAATGGAAGAAACTGTGTTAAGTATCCTGAACGATGTGCTCTTGAATTATACTATGTTGACCATGCATCTATTCTTTTAGATATAAAAATAATACTTCGTACTATTGTCTCTGTCTTTAAACGAGAGGGGGCGATGTGAGGAAACATTTACTTTAAGTGGGGATTGAGGGTAAATGAAGCGATTTTGTCTTTTCTGTTTTGTTTTAGTTATTGCGGTTTGTTCTCTATTTGCTGAACATTTTATTATTGAAAATTATGTTTTTGATATCTCGGGAAAAACTAAAGAGAGTGTTATTAGGTCTTTAGTTGTTCCCTCAAGACGAGAAGAATTCTCATCTAAAGAAGAATTAGTTAATGCTTTAAATAATAAAGTACAAGTTTTAGATAACAAGAGGGTATTTAAGAGCGTAACTTATACACTTACTGAAAGAGTTGATGGTGAGAATGTCTATGTTACAGTCAATTTCGATATTGATGATGCTCATACATTCTTAATCATTCCATATCCCAAGTATGATACAAATGTTGGAACTATACTTGGTGTTAAGGTTTTTGATACTAACTTGCTTGGAACTTTTTCAGACTTCACTGCAACTGTGAGAGCAATATTTCCACCTGAGTCATTTGGTTCTCCAGAGTATGATGCTAAATTTGATTTAACTGGCTTAAAGCTTGGAGCGGCTAATTTATCAACTAGTTTTATAGGTTATACTAATACAAAGGAATTTAAGTACAGCCTTTCTGTTAATAGTATTCCTATTTGGAAGTATAGCCTAAATACTTCATTTTCTATTCAGAGAGAATCAAGTTTAAATAAGTATTCTTTCTCTTCTTCTTTAAACAATATTTCTTTAGGAAGTGTTGGCATTACTCCGTCTATCAGTCTTTTAGTTCATGACAACAAGACTGACTCGTATTTAACTCCATCTCTCTCAATTTCTAATGTTGTTATTGATAAGACTCGTTTTGACTTTTCTGATTATGTAAAGTTTGTAGATAAGAGTGGCGTTGGTGAAAAATATTTTTGGTCACCATCAGAGATGAGACACAATACATCTCTTTCTTTTAGTGGTTCTCCTTTCTCTGTTTCTAATACATTAAAATATACCGTTGATGATGTCTATGATATCAACACAACCATGAAGTATGTATTAACACCTTCATCTACAATATTAGTGATGGAGAATATAAAGCTAAAGAAAGATAATTCACTTCGTCGTTACGATACAGGTGTTGGGCTTAGTCAACAAATTAATATAGGGCCACATATCTCAATTCGCCCGACTTTGAGCGAATTCTTAAGAACAGAAAAGAAAGAGGGCGTTTCAGATTTATTCTTCTATCGCTACTATGTACTCTCTGCTTCTAGTAGTGGTAACTACATTAATTGGATTGGAAACTTTAGGGACGGTGTAAGTTATTCAATTAGTATTAGTGAATCATGGATGCAGGAATACAATACACGAAAGATTAATCCTGATGTTGGCGTATATGACCACTTAGAGTTTACAGCTCATAAACTCTTTGGTTCTTGGTTTAATCCATCCTTTAGAATTGTTGTTAATTATACAAATAACACCACAGACAAAGGTAATATCACAGGAGGAAGTGGAACTGCATTTGGAGAGTACTTAAGAGGTATAAGAAATGTCACAACAGATGGTTATAACAACAACCTTGTTGGAATTGTTGCAAACCTCAATTTAATGACTAAGTTCCCTCTTCCTTCTTTCTTTAGTTTTGCCGATGCATACTTTAATGCCTTCTTTGATTATGGTATTGCAAAACCAGATGGTAGGAATGCCAAGAATTTCTATGGCTTTGGTATAGAGGGCATTGGTATTCTCAAGAGCTATCCTAGCTACCCTGTGAGAGTATCTCTTGGTTTTGATTTGGAAAAAGTGATAAAGTTTATGAATAAAGAAGGTGGAAGAGACTTCTATGAGATATATATAGGCTTAGGTTTCTTCTTTTAAGTTTTAAAAAAAGGTATTTATGAAAAAGCTATTAATTTTTGTTTTTGTTATGTTGTTTTCCTTCTCTCTCCTATTTGCAGGAGAGAGTTATCTTTCCATTCCACTTGACTCTGATGCATATAGAATCATTGATGCTGCAGAGATTAGGGGCATAATACCAAACCAAACTGACGTTAAGCCATATTCAATCTCCCGTGTTAAAAGCTTACTTAATGTAATCTATAGTTCAAACTTGACAACTGACAGCGAAAGAAAAGCTATTGAAAAACTTTTATCTCAGTTTGATTCAACCTATGGAGTATCTAGCGAAAAATCATTTTTAGAAAAGGGCTATTTAGTTCTCTCCGAGAATGAAAATGCCTTAGTTGCTTTTGGTGGAAAAATTAAAACAGAACAAACTGTTGGAGTTACAAACAAGGCATTTGATTCGAGGAATAAGCTAACATTCTATGCAAAGGGTGATTTGTTTAACAGCCTTTCTTTCTATATGGATTTTGGAATCCTATTAGATAAACTTGATCACAGAGCTTTCCTTGTTACTGACTTTACTCACGAGTGTGACGGTTTTTATATGTCACTACTTGGCTCAAATGATTTATATAACTCTCCATTCAAATCACTTGGCGATGGGTTTGTGATGTATCCAGAATTGGCAACTTCGCTTTTTAACGGTAGCTTAACAATTCGTTTTGCCTCTCTTTCCCGTGATTGGGGCCCTGGTATTAATAACTTAGCTCTCTCGAGTTCTGCGAGAAGCTTTGATGCAGTTGAGTTTACACTCCAGCCTTCATCTTGGTTTAGTCTTTCAGCTGCTGTGGGTTCTTTAGGTAAATCATATCTAGTATTAGATGGAGAGGCAGATAAGACAGGAGATAAGGAGTTACATTCAAATGTTTATGATAATAACTTCTCCATTCAAAGAATTGAGATAGAGCCATTTGAAGGCTTTAGAGCAAGCATATTTGAATCTGTTGTCTGGCGTAAGCGTTTTGAACTAGCATACTTAAATCCACTTGGCGTATATATGTTTGCTCAAAACTATATTGGCGACTTTGATAATATGCTAGCAGGTCTTGATGCAACATATACTATCAAAGGAGTTGGTAAAGCATATTTTTCTTTAGCGATAGATGAATTCAATAGTCTAAATAAGTTTAAAGTTATTAGCTTTGCGAGAAACATCATCGCTCTACAAGGCGGTGCAACAATTAATATTCCTTATGGAGATTTCTCAACGCTAGGCGTACAAGCTACATATATTCCACCATTCTTTGGTTCTCATTATACATACACATCTGATAAGAATCCTTGGGGTAGCACACCAATGGGAACTGCATATGTTAATAAGGGCTATAATCTAAGCTATCCACTTTATCCAGATTCTTTGGAGCTCCTTGCACAGTTCTCTACTACAATTACTCAGTGGGATTTAAGTCTTTCATTTATTGTTAAAGATCAAATGAGAAGTGCTCAGTATTCCACAGATGATAAGGGTACAAGTCTAAATAATATTATTAACTATAACGTTTCAGATTTATATGTAGATAAAGCCTTCTTCTCTTATATTTGGAACAATACTCTCGACTTGGAAATAAAAGGCAAGAAGAGTTTTGATAACCTTCCTTTTGACTTCACCTTTGGTCTCCAGTGTTTAATTGAAAGTAAGCGTACTTACTCTTTTGATCCAAATGTTGTTAAGCACTATGACACATACGATATTGTTGATGGTGGAGAGACAATGATTTTTAATCCTGGTAATGGTACACGTATGAATAATGATTGGAGTACAAATTGTAAACTCAATTTATCTATAGGGTTTAGTTTGTATTATTGAGTCTAGAAGTTGTATTAGCGTTAAGGGGAAGAGTAACGTTATCTTTACTTAGTGCTTTTAGTTTTAACTTTGGAAATCTTTTTTATATATAAATGGTTCAAATAGGGAGAAGTGACCATTTTATTTATTGTTTTTTGAGCTATGGTGTTGTTTTTATAGTTATATTAATTATGACATACATTGCTATTTGCTATAAAAGAAGGGAGGATTTATTCTTCCTTGTTGTGATTTTTGTGATTGCTCTTAACTCCACAACAGCACATCACTTAACTCATATACAATACAATCCATTCTTTATGGCTCTTTTTGCTACATTTGTTGAAGAGTCAAAGGAGAAAGCATGCTAAAAAAGAGAAATGTAATACTTTTAGTTTTATTAACCATCCTTTTTTCTCTTAGTGCAGAGAAAAGCATATATAGTATTACTTCGTCTTACTCAGATGATTTATTGAATCAATTGCTTAGTGGTGAGACAATAGAGCATGCATCGCCCTATGGCGAAGATGTTCCATCTATTGCATTTGATGGAACAAGAGGAAAAGAGAAGGCTATTAAGGACAACAACAATCCTGATTGTTTTATCATGGGACTCTCTTCATTTATTGAGTATCCAGAAGGCTGGAGCAATATGACTCATGATGAGAAGAAATTAGAGATTATTAATACTCTTCTTTCTATTTCCACTATTAAGGGAATTACATATATTTCACATCAAGCTGGAGAAAAACCTAAGGTTTTGTTTTCTGATTCTTATACCCTTACGGCGTTAGAAAAAGGAAAGAAAGCCTATGATGTGAAGTTTGAATATGCTCCTGAAGAATACGAATACGAAATAGCAGCATATCTTAAGGACAATATCTTTGGTGGAAATGTATATATAATCGACTATACAATTGATGGCGATGAAATTTTTGTTTCTTTCACAAATAAAGAGAAACTGAAGTTTATGTTCTATACAGCAGTTGAGGCAAAAGAGCTTAATATGTGTGTTGATGTTCTTATGACTAAAGAAGGGTTAGCTGTATTTGCTTTAGCTACTGTATTTAGAGAAGAAATCTCAATTGAGACGCCTTTTGTTTCTGTTCATCTTCCTTCTGCTTTTATGAAACGTATTGTTTCTCTTAAAGATTGGTTTGTAAAGGAGATTAACTAATGAAAAAGGTATTAGTTATACTTTCTTTAATCCTTTTATCTTGCTCTCTATTTGCTCTCGAATCATTTAAAGATGTAGTAGTTACATTAACTAATGAAGAGTGTAGCACTCTCTTAAGTGGAGAATTATTATCAGAAAACACAACAGATGGAGATATAGCACATATAGCGCCTCCGTCCGTTAGTGTAAAAGAGAAGATTGATTACGTTTTAGGGTTAAAGAAGGGCTTTGGTGTTGCAATCTCTTCTCTCCTTCCTTATCCAGAAAGCTGGAATAAAATGACAGAAGAAGAGCAAATGTTGAAGCTTTACAACACTCTTCTTTCTATCTCTACTCAAAAGGATTTGACTTACATCTCTCATAGAGCTGGAGACAAAGAGAAGACTCTCTTTGAAGATTCCTCTATGCTATCTAGCTCAAATAAGAAAGATAGGATTGAAGATCCAACTGTAACTGCAGTACCTGAGTATGCTGAGTATTATGCTTATCAAAAAGATACTTCCTTTGGTGGTAATGTCTATCTTTTAAAGTATAAAGCTCAAGATAATGAAATCTTCATGGAGATATCTAACTATAGTGAGCTCAAGTTTATGGGTATTGGTCTTGTTGCCCCTGGTAAAGTTAATATGGCTTTGGATATCATCCCAACAGAAGAGGGTATATATGTATATGCCATGGCTTCTGTTAAGGATAAGACTCCTAAGATTAATTTAGTCTTTTATACAGTAGATTTAGAGCTTTCATTCTACAATCGTATTGTTGCCCTTCGTAATTGGCTTAATCAGGAACTGAACAAGTGAAAAAAATCATATTTGTTTTCTTAATTCTCATTTTTAATTTTGTTACTATATTTGCTAACAGTCAAACCTATTATGCTGTTTCCTCATTAGAGTGGAAGAGCGTTAATGCTCTTTGTCACTATGCTGGCGTTGTGGGGCCAACTAGTAATGGACCCGTTACTAAGGGACAACTTGAACTTGCTTTAGATAGAGTAGAGGACGTGGTTGGTAAAAATGATTCTTTTTTATTAGCTGTATATGAACTCTTAGAAGAAGCTGAGCCAACTGTTACAGATTCTATAGGTGCTATTACAATTAGTGGAGATGTTAATCTTGAGGGTTACTTGGAACTTGGAGATTTATCTCTTCCTCAAAGGGCTACAGATGGTAGTTATTTAGATTACGACAGTGGTTGGTTTATTGCCAGCGCAAAAGAGCGTAAGCCTCTTTTTGGTGTTGGTGCTTCCTTTACGTTCCTTGACAATGCATATGCTGTTTTTGACTATAACTTTTCTCGCGATATGATATCGCCTGACAATATATGGGGAAGTAGATTTTCCAGTAACATTTCTCTCAACCATACTGAAAGCTATCCATATAATGCGGGGCTTAGTCTTGGTAATAGTTATCTAAATTTTATGGCAGCAAGAGGAAGTGTATCACTTGGTGAAGGTTATACAGGCAATACTGCAATTGGAGACAATTTTGATTATCAAGAATTTGCGAGAGTCTCGCTCTTTTCTCCTTTTTTGTCTGTGTCACTTCGTCTTACTTCCTTTGATTCATCGCACTCGTCATATTTGAACGATAATCCATATGCTCTAGTCTCTCCAAGATTCTCTGATTACAAGCAGCTAAGACATGAAGTTGGCTTTGAAGCGATGTTCTTTAAAAACTTTAGACTGACATTCTCTCTTCTTAATCTTCTTGACACAACGTCCTCTTTCGATATTAGATTCCTTAATCCCTTCATAGTTCTGCATAATATGTTTAATTATAAAGAACACACTATCTATGAAGCTAACAATATGCTTACAGGTGATATTTCATGGACTCTCGGAAAAAAGTGGAATCTATATTTTCAACTCACAATGGATCAAACACAGAGTAAGGGAGAACAAGAGGCATACGGTGAAATATTAGATCCAAATGCCTTTGGATATTTATTTAACATCTCATACTCTGATTATATAAGTAATGGAATATTAAATATCTACTCTGAGTTTGTTTATAATGACCCAGGCATGTACCTTAATTCTAAATTCTATAAAGCTCAGAACGATAATACGATTACAGCCGAGAATACTGGACTATATTCTTGGTCCCAAGATTGGCTTCTTGGTTACTGGAGAAATAGCAAGGGTAATGATGTTCACTATGCTGGATACAAATATGGTCCTGACTGTATTGTTTTTTCCATTGGAGGTGAGTATAGAAAGGCTTTATATTCCCTTAAATCATCTTTTCTATATATGGTTCATGGTGAAAAGGGTAGAGGAAATAAGCTTAATAATTACACATTTGATGGAATTAATAGTAGAGCAACCTTTAATTCCAAAGCTCCATATGGCATTGTTGAACATACACTTCTCTTGTCATTGGAAAGTAGTGTGAATGTCAATGAAAACGTCTCTTTTTCTCTTGGTGGTGCTTGGTCTAGTATCTTTAATTACCTAAATGAAAAGGGAAGAAATAAAAATAGTTTGCAACTTGTTTTCGGTGTAACAGTAAAGACAAGTATTCCTACAATTTTGAGTAAGGAGTAAGTGACTTGAAAAAAATCTTTTTAGTTTTGGTTTCTCTTATTTTTTTGTTTTCTCTTTCTCTATTTGCTTCTACTAATAGCCAAAAGTATTATCCTGTTTCTTCTCTTGAGTGGAGGAGTGTAAATGAATTATGTCACCTCGCTGGTGTTGTTGGCCCAACGAGTAATGGGCCTGTTACTAGAGCCCAACTACTACTTGCTTTAGAGAGAACAGAAGAGTTTATCGAGCCTGATAATCCAATTTTACTTGATATGAAAGAGAAGCTTAATAAAGACTATGCTTTCTACTCTGATGATTTTGGATCAATTTCTCTTATTGGCATTCTTTCTCCTGAAGTTTATGGACAGGTAAATAAAGACGAAGAGAATAGCTGGATTTTAGATTACTCTTGGGTAATAAAGAATCATTTAGATAGAAAGAGTGCAGCTGTTTTACTATTAGAAAACACAATTAGCGATACTCTTTATACTCGTTTTGGTTTTGAGTATAGGCAGAAGGTTAGTGGGGAAAAGAATATTTGGACTAAGAACTTTCATTCATCATTCTATGGTTCGAGACTTGTCCAAAACTTCCCATTTGATGCTGGCGTTTCTCTTGGAACAAAAGGCCTAAGTCTAATCTTAGGACGAGGGCATGTATCCTTGGGTGAGGGCTATACTGGTAACACAGCCATTGGTGATAACTACGACTATCAAGAATTCATGAAGGCTGGCTTCTTTACAAGAAATACATCTGTTTTCATAACTCTTACTTCTTTTGATTCTTCTCACGGAGAAGATGTTACTAAGCCTTGGGCTGTCAAGACCTCACAGTTTTCTGGCTATAAGAACATAAGGCATTCAGCAGGATATGATATTGTCTTATTTAATAAACATAAGATATCACTTTCATTTATTACTCTTTTAGATACAGACACTGCTTTTGACTTTAGATATCTTAATCCTTTTATGATCCTTCATAATATGTATAACTTTCATGAAGGTCATAGTCTAGAAGCTAATAATATGATTACTCTTGATTGTTCAGTCTCTGTTGCTCCCAAGTGGAATATTTATATGCAGCTAACTATGGATCAACTCCAAATTAAGGGTGAAACAGATGGATATATAGATAGACTGGGCTATACAGACCCTAACGCTTTTGGTGGGCTTTTAAATTTAAGCTATACAGATATGATTAAAAGCGAGAGCATTCTTAATCTATATGGAGAAGTTGTCTATAACATGCCAGGTATGTATCTGAATAGTAAGTTCTATGATGAAAATGGGAATGTTACACAACTTAAGACAAATAAGAGATGCTGGTCTCAAGATTTCCTTTTGGGTTACTCAAGGGAGGAAGAGTCTGGAGATGACAGTGCATATTCTGGCTATATCTATGGCCCTGATTGTGTTGTTGTGTCTATTGGTGGAACAATTAGAAAACCTAATTCTTACAATGTTTCATCTTCTGTTATGTATATGGCTCATGGCGAGAAGGGAAGAGGAAGTGACTATAGTAACTATACTTTTGATGGAATAGACAAAAAAGAGGATGTAAATAGACTTTCTCTTACTGGAACTATTGAACACTCATTTATTTATAAGACTGAAGCTGAAATACAGCTAAGAGATTATCTATCTTTCTCTTTTGGTGGAGCATATCAACATAGGTGGAACTACATGAATACAGAGAATAAAAAGTATTCTAATTTACAGCTTTTTGTTGGCCTTAAGCTTAGCACTATTTCTTTCACTGTTTAGTAAAAGACAATTTGTACCTTTTTTGTATCAAATCTTTAAATTGAATGATGCCATGTAAAGGGTAAACTCAAAATGCAGGTACACAACGCAATTAATGGGAGATGAAACCACGATTAAAGGAAAGCTCATATTTTCCATATTCCAATCAGATACACAAGTATAGTTAATAAGCAAAGTTCATGTATATGTACAGCTCTTGGTGGATAGTTTTGATTCAGTTGTAGATTTCTCGCCTATGCCCTATATCGATAGCGATAATAACCAATTCAAAATCGTTAATATCTGCTAATAAGCGATAATCACCTATTCGATAACGCCACAATCCTTTTAGGTCACCCGTCAGTGCCTTACCATGCAATCTAGGATTGTCGGTTTCTATAATGTTTTTCTTCACCCATTTCAAGATGATACGCGAAGCATTAGTACCCAATTTGTCCAATTTCTTCGCTACATTTTTCGCCTATTTTCAATCGGTATCTTATAGGGAATCCCAATTAAGGCCTAAATCCTTACAAACTTCCTCAACAGCTTTTGTCTTATAAGTTCCAGCTTTTTTCTCTTGAAGGTATTCTTTTGCAACACTCAAATCATATTCATCTTCAATTCTTTCAAAGACTATTTTTTTTATCATTGACGAAATCCCACCAGAATACATTTTTGACGCATTTTCAAGTACAGACATTTCATCATCGTTCACTCTTACGCTTATAACACTCATTATAAAACTTCCTACTATTCTTATTTGTGTAATACACATGTAATACACACCTTATGCTTTTAGTTACTTTTTTTATTTTTCAAGAATTTGCGGATCAAGGAGAAAGTCATAAATGTTCACAGTTAAGATACCATACTCATCGTAGTTTGGCTGAACGATGTCTTTGGTAACAATGATTTTCTTGAAAGAATCATCAATCTTTCTGAATGGTCTGATTTCCTGAGTACGCTTTGCTTCATCTGGCAGCGAGTACGCAGACTGGATGTAGTATCTGGAAGAACCAAGATTGCATACAAAATCAACTTCAAGTTGTTTGCGGATAACATTACCTTTCTGATCTCGTTCTGCAATCGGTATTACGCCTACGTCCACGCTGTAGCCACGCATGCGAAGTTCGTTATAAATTACATTCTCCATAGAATGGGTCTGTTCAAACTGACGAAAATTGATTCTAGCATTGCGAAGACCAAGGTCAGAAAAGTAATATTTCCTTGGTGTTTCAATATACGCTTTTCCTTTAATGTCATATCTTTGTGCTGATTCAATCAGGAAAGAATCTTCAAAATAATCCAGATATTTCTTGATGGTAGCGGAAGTAATTTTGGATTTCTTTACCGTCTTGAAAGTATTCTTCAATTTTTCAGGATTGGTCAGCGATCCAATTGCAGAAGAAAGAATGTTCAGAAGATCTTCCAGTTCTCCGATGTTCTTAACTCGATTACGTTTGGTAATATCTCGAAGATAAATTTCATTGAACAGATTCTGCAATGCAACAGCCTTATCGTTTGTTTCCTCACGAAGAACAACCAGAGGAATACCGCCATAAAGCATATATTCAGATAATCCCATATATTTATCACCGTTATAAATTGTCATAAACTCGGAAAAGCTCAGAGGATACATATATACCTCGTCACCACGGCCGGCAAACTCAGTGGATATATCTTTGGAGAGGAGTTTTGCATTACTTCCAGTCACAAATACATCTATATTACCTTTACGAAGATAGCCATTCAGAACAGCTTCAAAACAATCCAACATCTGAATTTCATCAAGCAGTAGATAATAAATTCCTTCACCTGCAACTTTAGAACGGATATATGCCATAAACTTTTCAGGCTCAACTCCACGCTTTTCCTTTTCAATTTGAATTAGGCTTTCTCCAATTAGATATAGATCCTCAGCTGAGTCAAAGGCAAAACGGATAATGTGGTCTGCATTAACTCCGCTTTCCAGTAAGTGATGATAAAAAAGATTGTTTAATAAATAAGATTTGCCACATCGACGAATTCCGGTAATCACCTTAATCAGTCCATTGTTTTTTCTTTTTATCAATTTATTCAAATAAAAATCTCTCCGGATCTCCACCTTAATACCTCATTGCGAAAGATTTTTGCAACATGTTGCATTTTTCTATTCTTTTATATCTAGATAGACTTTAAAAATCAACATTCAAGCAGAATAATAGAATAGATTTTTGCAACATGATGCATTTTTCTATTTTGCAATCATATTATAGTCACTCTGATCTTTTCTCTTATGGGAAATCATTTTGATGTAGCTCTTTACAGCCAGGCCAATCTACATCAGAGACAATATCTTTAGTTAAAAGTACCTCGTATTCACAACTATTAAATTTAGCTTTTGGATTTTTTTTCGAGCCTCTTTGAAACTCTTTTTAATCTCTTCAGTTAATGTTTTTTTGTTATCCTTAGCCTTAAATACATAGACTCCTTTCTTTGAAATAACTACTTCGCATGTTTCCCTTTGACAGTGTAAAGCATCAGCTGTTACTACTGTCTTTCTTAAATCATATTTACTCAAAAGCTTTCTGAAAGTAGGAATCTCTGGTTCCTTGGCGTCTAAAGGTATAGATGTAGAACAGATGCTATTTAAAGAGCTATACATATTAAAGACATTCAAATTTCTTTTACCTTTCTTTCTACCTGAACCTTTAAATTCCTTTTCACCTCCAGAAAGTATAGTATATTTACCGTTTGTAGCTTCAGTAATACGATAAATAGTCTCTAGAAATTGTTTGAATTTATCGATCAAATCTTAAGATTAGCTGTCATAACTACAGAGAAGATTTTTTATCATGCATTTCTTGCTGGAATTTTTGCTAGGGCAGAGTATGCTGAAGAATCAAATAGAGAGCATGGTAATGGCAGGAGTGATATCGTTGTGTATGAGACAATTAATGCCCGTGATGCTTTTTTGAGATAAAATATGTAAAGACTCTTGAGGCTTTAGAAAAAAAGTGCAATGAAGCAGAAGACCAAATTAATGAAAGAAGATACGAGAAGAATATGAGAGATGATTTTGATAAGGTACTCTGTTATGGTATATCGTTATCTAAAAAAAGATGCATTACAAAGAAAAAGCAAATACAAACCATATAAATGGTTTTCATTTATTTTAGCATACTTCTATTTCAACTCTTTTCCCACTGAAGGCAACACCATATTTGTAGATAGTCTTAACTCCATTTGCTTTCATCTCGGAATCATATTCTTTATCATTTATTTGTTTTAATGCTTTCGTAGCGAGAGCTTTTAATTCATTTTCTGAAGATTTCTTTTCAGCTTTTAGTTCGATAATAATACCAGGTAGATTATCTTTTTTGGGGGATAGTTGAATATCATATCTTCCCAAACCTGATTCGTGGTTTGAGGTTACATATGAAGAACTAAAAAGAGCACAGAGACCAAGCATAAAACCATGGTAGAAGCTTTCACTTTTAGTATCAAAAAAACTAACAGATTCTTTTAGAACTTTAGTGATAATATCTCTGAGCTCTTCTTTATCTCCTGTAAGTAATGCTTCTTCTACCTTTATTGATATATTAGAAGGAATCACCCTGTTGAGCTTTTGTAGGATCTCCTTTCGATATACAAAAGATATTTCTTTGTTAGGTATGGCGACATCACATAGGAAATCACCACTAATAGAAATAGATGTCTTTATAGCCTTTAAGTAACCTGCCATAAGTAAGAAACTATAAATTGAAGACGGATTATTTTTAATTTGAGGATAGATTACACTTGTATCAATGTATGTAGTGAAAGATTCACCATTGACAAGTGATGTTAGCTTTCTATATATCTCATCGTCTGCTTTTTGAATGATTTCTCCTATAATATCGTTACTTCCTGTTGAGAGCCAAAAAGCTCTTGGTTCAAAGTCTGTATTGAAATAGTTTACAACGGACCATGGATTAAAGATCTCAGTTTTTCCAAAATTGTATCCATCGTACCATTCTGAAATCTCGGCAAATTTATCAGAACAACCGTAGTATTCTGCCATTTTTTTTACTTCATCTTTTGTGAAACCAAAGTATTGGCTATATTTGTTTTCTAGAACAGAATTAGTTGACAGATTGTTGAGCCCACTAAAAATACTTTCCTTTGCAACACGTAGAATTCCAGTAAGAAAACCAAATGCGAGATTTTTATTGTCTTTTAAACAGCATGAGAGGAGATTACGCATGAATGATATTACCTCTTCATAAAAGCCTTTTGTGTGTCCACTTTCAATTGGTGTATCGTATTCATCGATAATAATTACAGTACTACTTTTGTAATGTTGGTTTAACATTTCTGAGAGATTTAAGAGCGAAAGTGTAACATCACTTTTGTCCGCATTTCCACTTAGAATGTTATTAAAGTAATTTTTACTACTTGAATCAAGAGTAGAGCTATTAAGTAGTTCTTTATGCCTAGTGTATTCGTTACGAATAATTGCGTAAATTAAATTATATGTTTCATCCCAAGAGTTGCATTTTACATCTTTTAATGAAATGAAAATTACTGGATATTTTCCTTGATATTCTCTGTATTTTTTCCCCTGAGCCCATATTTTTTTATCGATAAAGTACTTAGATGTGTCTTCATTTGTTTTTTCAAAAAAAGTATGAATCATATCCATATTTAGGGTTTTGCCAAAACGCCTTGGACGTGTAAAGAGCCTAACCATTGCTCTTTCATCAATGATATCTTTGAGCATTAATGTTTTATCGACATAGTAGTATTCTGTTGAAGCTAAGCGATAATCGGAAACTCCGACAGGGAGAGGAAGATGTTGTGACTCACTTGAATGAGCATATTTACCGCTTTTTATTCTCTTGTCATTTGGACGCTCTGAGCCTAGTGGAATTTGCCAACTTCCATTTTTTTTGACAGCACCAAGTATATTGCCGCTACGACATAGTCCAGTAACGCGTCGTTCTGTAAGGTTCCATACTTTTGCCATTTCTTTTGCCGATACCATTTTTGACATAGCTTTAATTTCTTTGCTCCTTCGGTTTTAGAATAGTCCATAAAAAGAAATATGTCATCATTTATCGGAAATATGGCATATCAAGTCAGAAATATATTATGTATATTTCTTTCGTAATGGGCGATTAATATAACTTTTCTTAGATTTTTAAATTAGTAGCATTTTATACTAAGAGCATAAATTAGACAAAGGAGTGAAAAATATTCGGATAGAGGTTACCATATAATAGGAGATTCTTTATATGGGAAGAAACAAAAAAACTTATACAGATAAGTTTAGGATCAAGTGTCTTACCGAAATGATGGATGGTAAGAGTTTAGGAGAGGTAGCTGCTGCAAATGATGTAGCAACCAGCACACTCTCTGATTGGAAGAAAGCTTTTAGTGAAGGCAAGATGTATTCTGACAATAACAGAGATAGAAAAGAGAAAGAAGAATACAAGGAAAAGTATTTAAAGGCTATCGAAGTTATTGGAAAGAAAGAAATGGAGATAGAGCTCTTAAAAAAAGAGCAACGCTTCTGAGTAAAGAAGAACTCTGGACATTGGTAGATGAGAACAGCTCTGTTCTCTCTATCAATGAACAATGCTCTATTATTGGGCTTCCCAGAAGCGTTTACTATGAAAAGAGAAGCTCAAGTGGAGATGAAGAGAAACAAAAAGCAAAACTAGAGAAAGAGACTGAACACGATAAGAGATGTGACACAGTCCTTAATGAATGGACTGAATACGATACCTATGGCTACATTAAGATGTCTAAGCATTTACTTAGACAGGGTTTCTCATGGGCTACAGAATTTGCTATAAGACGAATATATAAAGAATTAGGTTTACATGGTGTCTCTCCAAGGTTCATTACTACCCGGGTAGCTAAGGGAAAACATGGTAAGTATCCATATCTCTTACGAAATAGAGTCATTAGGTATGTGAATGAGGTTTGGGCAACAGACATCACTTACATAAAGCTAGGTAATAGGATGGTCTACTTTACTGCTGTAATAGACCTATTTAGTAGAAAGATTTTGGCTTGGAGACTCTCTGAGTCAATGGACGTAGGCTTCTGTTTAGATGTAGTACAAGAAGCTATTTTAAAGTATGGCATACCTGCTATCTTTAATACAGATTGTGGTAGCCAGTATACATCAAAAGAATTTACCTCTCTGTTAGAGGGGTATGGGATCCAAGTGAGTATGGATGGTGTCGGAAGATGTAAAGACAACATCTTTGTTGAGAGGACTTGGAGAACCCTAAAATATGAATGGGTCTTCTTAAAGGACTACAGATTTCTAGAGGATTTAGAAAGAGGTTTGAGTGAATTTGTTGGCTTCTTTAATAATAAGCGAATTCACCAAAGCTTAGACTACAAAACTCCAGAAGAAGTATACAAAGAAGGAACATTCCCTAACATTAATAAGGATATAGAGGTAGCTTAACAATCCGAATAATTATTAAAGATTTGTCTTGACATACCTCTTAGCATATTTCTTCTAAGAAAAAATCGAGTGCATTTATATGATAAACTCCTTCTTGTTTGTCTCTAATTCTATCTAGTGATATGATATATCTTGATTATCTGTCTTTATACGATATTCCATTTCTTTTTTCTGTTGCTTCTCTGCTTCCTCCTTGTATATAAGCAAATTCTTGCTTTCTGTTTCTGATCATCGATAAATAAGTCTAGGAGGGTGGTTGAAGAAGATAAAATGTATAATCTTTCGAGGCTTCATGTATAGTTGTGGGTAAAGTTGTATAAAAAGAGATAGTTATGTTGA
>ERZ808266.91-NODE-91-length-37725-cov-5.487629_pt1 | contig 37725 bp, 31 predicted proteins | sample MGYA00521278_ERZ808266 | MGnify/ENA primary metagenome ERZ808266 (study PRJEB31516, sample SAMN03275591) | gut metagenome | biome: mammalia-associated habitat; material: feces | host: Papio cynocephalus | place: Kenya | collected 2012-08-02 ... | reverse complement strand
CCGCAAAGGTATCGGATCATGGACGGAATGCATTACGGTAAAATGGTAGTTTACTTGTAATTCTCTTCATATCAGTCTCTTCCGTTTTGGCTATGCTAAAAGCCGTCCTTAACAAATGTTAAATAGTTTTTTGTGTTTTGTTTGGATAGTGGGTGCATATTTATAAAACAAAACACTCAAAACGGTGGATGAGTCCTTTCGGACTCATTGCCGCCGTCTTGGTGTGTGTAGTGCCTTGTGGTTATTTAGCTCTTGTGATTACCGCGCGGCTGAGGGACGGGTCATCGTAGAACATATTGTCAACTCCGCCCTTGTAGTCAATCTCAAGCTGCGAAGCAGGAACGCCGAACTCTTTTGTGAGGCAGTCGTAGACGGCCTGGGCGCGTTCCTGACTGAGTTTCTCGTTGATCTTTTTGTTGCCGGTCGCCGCGTCGGCGTAGCCGCTTACGGTGAACTTCGCTCCGGTGGTCTTGAGGATCTCGGCGAGAAGCCCGAGGTTGACGCGTGCCTCCTTGCTGAGCTCGCTCTTGCCAAGCTCGAATCTTACGTAGTAAGGGGAGGCAATGGTGTTGGTGGTCTCCACAACCTCCGGCTGGGCCTTCAGAGCGGAGAGTTCCTTCTCAAGGCGCTCACGCTCGGCCTTCAGCTCGGCAAGGGCAATCTGGTATGAGGAGATGTCTGAAGTCTCCACGACCTTGATCACCTTGCTTCTGCTCCATCCGCGCGGCTTGAACTTGTAGGTGAGGCCGATGGTGGCTGAGAGGTTACCCTCTCCCCAGCGGTGGCCGGTCTCGCCGTCGAACGCCTCGTTCACCATCATCGCGTGCACGTTGACGTTCAGGTCAAGAGCGTCGCAGAGCCTGAACGCATTGTTGAGCCCAAGATTGGCGCTGATCTCGTTTGTCTTAGGTGCTTCTGAATATACATGCGCCCATCCCAGTCCGAGGAACGGTGCCGGGTTCCAGATGTGTCCCTCCGGCTTGTAGCCGCAGAAGGCGTTCGCGAGGTTGAACATCACGTCGGCGTGGATATTCCAGAAATTGAATTCCTGCTTCTTGAGCCAGTATCCGTGCCCGCCCTTTCCTGGCACCTCTGCGTCAAGTCCGTGCGTGCCGTCCTGGGTGGCACCCTTCTGTCCGATTCCGCTGTAGCCGAGTCTGGCTCCCACGGTTGGGGTGAACCATTTGCCCACATATACGTTGAGCGCAGGCGCGAGCCTGTCGCCGAACTTGCACTGCTTGTCGTGCTCTCCGAAGTAGATCTGCGCTCCGCCGTCCACTCCGATGAACCAGTTTGCCTTGAAAGGAGCCGTCTCCACGCTGTACTTGCCGGAGTTGTACTCCACCGTCACAGTCGTGTCGGTCTTCACCGTCGGCTGCTGCTGCGCCGTAGCGGTCGCTCCCGCCATTGCGATCATGGTTGTTGTGATTAGAATTTTGTTCATATTGTTATTACTGTTTGTATTATTCTTTTGTAATTGTGTTTGACTAGATATAAATGCTATTCGCCTTTGCGGAGCATATGATACATATAGTTGTTATCAATAATAGTCTGCGGCAGCAGGTCTCCATATACTGTGTAGGATTCAGCTTCGCGTGCCCCCACCCAGTCCATGAATATGATTCCTAACGGTCCGTGTGTGGTTTGATTTTGCAAGTATTTGTAGATCTCCGGGTTGACCAAGGATGCGTTATGCTGGTATTGCGATGTTGACCCAAGACCAATTATTGAGCCACAATATCCTGATGTGTGATTCAGTGTCCAAGATTTATTTATAAAATCACTTGATTTCACATCACAGAATTTATTTGTTGTCTCAATAAGAGATTTAATCAAGCGGATTTTTTTCTTCCCATTGTAGTCTTCACTTCCAGTAGTTAATGCATTGAACGTATACTTATAATAGTCTTGTACATAGTATGTCGTGTTTCCGTTCAGAGTTGCATTACCTAAGGAATTTTCAGGAAAATTACCAACGAGAGCTACTTTTGCCCTATTGGAATAGTCGTTGCGTGTGACAATGATCATTTTGCCACGGCACTCTCCTATGGTCAAGTCATTTCTCCATTGTACTATCTGTTTGTCAAAGTTTTTAAGCTCATTATATAATTCACCCCATTTGTTTGGATCTTTCTCTGTTCCACCTAAAATAATAGATGACTCGTTTTCATGCCTAAACTGAATAAAAATGAATTCTTCAGGATTTTCTTTTAGTTTGTTGCTTAGTGTTGTCAGGACGGTATTCAGAGATTTATAGCAGTTGCTGTACCCATGGTACATCCACATTCTTCCTTGGTCTGTATTATATGCTGTTCGCAAATCGAAAGCACGTATTCCCATATTAAACTGCTCTTCAATGGTTTTGCTTTGTGTCTGACCTGCATCTGACAGTGATGTTTCGTTTGATGCGGAATCATGTGTGCCAGGGATTGACATTTGCTGGACATAGATGTCGTCATCAAGCGGAGTTATCCAGTTGTTCCCTGTACTGGCTTCTTTTATCAACGGTAGTATGATCCTCCTTTTCGAGCTTTGGGCTATCTCAATTGTTGTTGAGTTATCTTTTGAAGTACCACCTATAGTTGCTTTCAGTTCAGTTGAACCTGTCGCATGTACTCGTATTGATATCTTGTGATCTCCATTGATTGCCACAGGTGGAAGGAACGCTGTTAATTTGACTGATTCTCCACTGGCAAGTTTCACGGAATTGATTTCATTCTTTCCTTTAAGTGCAACAAAAAACTGCACTGAAGAGTTTAGATTCCCTCTGACAAGCTTTCCTGAGGTGAGGTCATATGTGAACTGCTTGCTGCTTGCACCGTAAGCGGAAGCCTCCATATTTATGGAGATGCCTGTTACCTCCACAGCCATGTTATTAGCCTGACCTCCTCTTACAACAACCTCAAGCGTAGTCATAATCGGCTTGAACGTGAGCCCGACTTCGTCAACCGGTTTGGTTGACAACTTGGCTACCATAATGGCGTTCGTCATGTCTGGAGTGGTTTCGTACATATTCCCGACCTTGCTGCCAAGTGTGCAGACTTGGTTCAGGTTGGCATTGATGGTAACTTTGCCTTTGTCCATTGATGCGATTGTCTTGTCATCCGCCGGATAGACCGCATAGAAGTTGTGCATGTCCGTGTCACCGCCCCAGGCGAGCCCGTCCGTGTTGTAGACAAGCTTGCCGGTGTTCTTTGAAATTTGGCCCACGGTGTAGTCCGCCTGCTTCACATCCTCGGCCTCGTCGCAGAAGATGCGCACCTGGTCGCCTTCCACCCAGTTGATCTGAAGATTGTCATCCGGATCATATGCCGTCTTGGTGTCAGCCTCTGAGATTGAGAATGAAACCTTTTTCCCTGAATGCTGCCCCTTGTCAGGGTCAAGCTCGTTCTCGTTGCAGGATACAAATGCCCCGGCCATCAGTATGGTGGCCAAAGACGCTATCTTGAATATTCCGTTTTTCATTGTGAAGATTTTTTCGTTTTACTCCTTTCGTGCGTTAGTCCCAATTGTCAATCGTGAACTCATCTCCGCCTTCCTGACGGCCAATCGTTGTGGTAGTGTTGTTGTCATCAATCACCACTTTCTCCTTCGATCCGGCGCAAATCCCGCACTCCAGGGTCACGCAGACGAGGTTAGTCTCAGGGGTCACATAACCCCGATTAAGTTTTATTCGCATAGTTGTAAAAATTAATATATCACACTTACACTCACGCACATTCCCTTCCCGGGAAATTTTTTGTAAAAGTAGCACTTTAACAAAAAACGCTATCTGCCAGGAAATACTCAAACCCATCCTGTGAAGTGGTTAAGCCGGAAATACCTTTAATATAATGATAACGGTAACGCAGTTTTTGTATGAGCTGATGGACGGAATCCTGAAGCGTGAGCAAGACAACGAGAATATGATTTACCTTTATTATGTGAACGGCACTTGGTCCGCCATAGAGCGTTCCGCGTATTTTCTGTCACAGATGGTAGCCTGCGAGGTCATCACCCTCCTCGCCCAAGACCACAAGGAGGCTCCGGAAGGCCAAATTGTCCTTGCCAGTGTGTCTGACACCATGCTCCGCACCGCAGTCAGGTCATATTCCGTGGTCCGCCACAGTCTCGACCACCTGATCCTGAGGCCAATAAATATCCCGACCCACTACGCCGAATGGCACCAGGACAATCTCGTTCAAGATCTGGATGATGACGACTTGGAAGATGCTTAATCACCAATGAGCCCAGTGACAGGATCCGTGGAAAATACCGTGAATAACAAACGAATAGCGAAGAACACCGCTCTGCTGTATGTCAGAATGCTGTTCTCGATGGCTGTGGGGTTATTCACCAGCCGGGTGATCCTCGCCAGCCTCGGGGTTGTTGACTACGGAATCAACAATGTGGTCGGCGGCGTCGTGGCGATGTTCGGATTCCTTAACGCGGCAATGACAACCTCGACGCAGCGTTACCTCACATTCGAACTTGGGCGAGGCGACACAGAGCGACTCAAACTGACGTTTATGACAAGCGTTTATATTCACGTCATAATAGCGGCGGTGGTAGTGGTGCTTGCGGAGACAATCGGGTTTTGGTTTCTGGAAAACAAGATAGTCATTCCGGAAGGACGCGAGATCGCGGCGATGTACTGCTACCAGTTCGCGATACTCTCCACTGTGGTGTCAATCCTGAGTTACCCGTTCAACGCGGCTATTGTGTCGCACGAAAAGATGAGCGCTTTCGCCTACATCTCGATTTTGGATGTCATCCTGAAACTCGCGGTCGCATACACGCTCTATATGGTCAGCTTTGACAAACTTATCGTCTATTCAACACTAATGCTTTCTGTCCAGATCCTGATGACATCAATCTACATCATCTACTGCAAAAGGCATTTTGACGAAACACACTTCAGGCGGCTATGGGACATGCGGTTGCTCAAAGAAATGGGATCCTTCGCAGGATGGAATATGTGGGGGAACGTCGCCTACATCCTTTTCACCCAAGGATTGAACATTCTTCTGAATATGTTCTTCGGCCCCGTTGTCAACGCCGCCAGAGGAGTGGCCGTACAGGTGCAAGGCACGATAATGCAGTTCGCGGGCAACTTCCAAACCGCCATCAACCCGCAAATCACCAAAACATATTCAAAAAATGATTTGACGAATATGCACAGGCTCATATTCAGAAGTTCCAAATTCACTTTCTTTCTGTTGCTGTGTCTGTCGCTGCCGGTGATTCTGGAAGCCGATGTGATTCTGAGTGTATGGCTGAAGGAGGTTCCTGAATATTCCGCCATATTTCTAAGATTGATGCTTTGCATCGCCATCATTGACGCAGTCGCCAACCCCTTGATGGTTTCAGCGGCAGCGACAGGTAAAGTCAAAGTTTATCAATCAGTTGTCGGAGGAGTCCTGCTTGCCATCGTACCGATTTCCTGCATAGTATTGAAACTGGGTGGTAACCCGTATTCAGTCTTCATTGTGCATCTTTGCATATGCATCGTTGCGTTCATCGTACGGCTTTACATAGTCAAGCCATTAATCAAGATCTCTATCCCTGATTTTGTGGTCAATGTCATGGCAAGATGCGCAGCGGTCGCAATCCCAGCCATAGGCATATCACTCTTGTTCAAAACGCTACTGCCACACTCTGTACTTTATGCGGCTCTTGTCTGCTGCCTGAGTGCCACAACGGTTGCGGTATTCGCCTATTATGTTGGCTTGACTAGGCACGAGCGCGACGTAATAGGAGGGAAAGTCTCAGAGGTAATCAACCGATTCCGAAAATGATCAGCATCAAAGACAAAAAAGACTGCTGCGGCTGTTCGGCCTGCGTCCAGGCTTGTCCCAATCATTGCATCAAACTTGCCGAGGATGCGGAGGGGTTTCTCTATCCGTCAGTTGACAATGATTTGTGCGTCAACTGCAGGGTGTGTGATAATGTTTGCCCAATGCGTAACGAGAACGGCCCTGCGACACCGTTTGCCACCTATGCCGCGACAAATCCCGATGAATATGTCCGCTCACAGAGCAGCAGCGGCGGCATCTTCTCTCTTCTCGCTGAATATGTCATCAGACAAGGCGGAGTTGTGTTCGGTGCCGCATTCAATGACAACTGGGAGGTCGTGCATAGTCACACTGAATCGGTGGAAGGATTAGCCAAGTTCAGAGGCTCGAAATACGTGCAAGGCCAGATCGGAGACTCGTTTTCAGATGCCGAACGGTTCTTGAAAGAAGGACGACAGGTGCTGTTTTCAGGAACACCTTGCCAAATAGCTGGGCTAAAAACTTATTTAAGAAAAGAATATGGCAACCTTCTTGCGGTTGACTGTGTTTGCCACGGAGTTCCAAGTCCTGGAATATTCAGAGAATATCTTAAATCAACTTCTCAGCCAATAACCAAAGTCAACTTCCGTGACAAAAGGACTGGCTGGAAGCATTATAGCATAACGGTCAAATCCGAGAGTTCAGAGTTGAGCGAAGTCTGTCACAACAATGAATATATGCAAGGCTTCCTCAGCAATTTATACCTTCGTCCATCTTGTTACGATTGCCATTTTCGGGAAGGTGGATCTGGCAGTGACATCACACTTGGCGATTATTGGGGAATAGACAAAATCAAACCGGAACTTGATGACGATAAAGGCCTAAGCCTTGTCATCGTCAACAACAAACGAACTAACGATTTATTAAGAGAACTTGACGGCAATCTGACAAAAACGCAACTAAGCGAAGCTGTAAGGTACAATCCAAGCATCACTACATCTGTCAGCATTCCTAAACTCCGGCAATTGTTCTTCCGAGTTCGGAAGCATTTTGGCTTAAAGCCAGCCATCAATATATGCTGCGGCACTTCTATTACAAGTAGAATCGTTCGAAAAATCAGCAAATTATTTGTATGAAGATAGCGATACTAACACAACCACTTCACACAAATTATGGTGGGATCCTACAATGCTATGCGTTGCAAACAGTACTGGAAGGAATGGGGCATAGTGTGACCGTGCTCAATCGCAGATACCCCAGACCAGGGCTCAAACAAATGATGATGAGGTTTGCAAGTTTGACGAAGTGCATAGTTCGGATATGCCTACTAGGACGGAAAGACATCGCATTAATGAACCCTTGGGCGGAGAACTATGATATACATAAGCAATCAGAGGCTGAGAGGAGAAGAAATTCCGAAATCCAAAGGTTCATTCGGGAATATATTCATTTATCAAAGCCGCTACGAAGTTCAAAAGAATTGGCGAAATGTGTTGAGACTAGGAATTTTGACTGCATTTTAGTGGGCAGTGATCAGGTGTGGCGTGAGATTTACAGCCCCTGCATCGAAGATTTTTTCCTCGGCTTTTTACCGGACGACGACAACAGGCTTAAAATCACGTATGCGGCATCATTCGGAACGGCGGAGGGTCCTATATCAAGTGAGCATCTGGAGGATTGTGTTCGGCTGGCAAGGCGGTTTTCAGCAATTTCCGTAAGGGAACAATCAGGAGTTGAAATCATGAAGAACGATTTCGGTCTTGATGCGATGTTGCACTTGGACCCCACTCTTCTTTTGTCGGTGGATTGGTACAAGTTTCCTGTCAAGGAAATGGAGAAAGGCGGATTGGTAAGTTACATATTAGATGAAACGGAAGACAAGAATTGGATTATTGATGATGCCGCAAGCGCATTACGGCTCAAAACCAAGAAGTTGAGCATAGTCGCTTCTAAGAAGGAAAGCGCCCATGCCATATTCCCGTCCATTGAGGAATGGCTTTCATCGTTCGCAAACGCCGATTTTATTGTGACCGACTCCTTCCACGGCTGCGTATTCTCCATCATCAACCACAAGCCGTTCATTGCCATCGCCAACAAAGACCGGGGACTGGAAAGGTTCTCCTCATTGCTTGGTACTTTCGGCTTGACAGACCGTTTGTTTTTTTGCATTGAGGATTACATTTGCAAAAAATCTTTGTTGTATAGGTCTATAGATTATAAGTCGATGGAAATTAAGCATAAAGCCCTAATAAACGTCAGTAGGGATTATCTTATGAATTGCCTCCCATTGTAGTATGGTAGTCATACTTATTAACAGAATTCGAATCATATTTGGAAGATGAACAAGGAGCGACTTATATCGATTATTATTCCTGTATATAATACAGAAAAATATATTAAACGATGTTTAGATAGTGTGACAAAACAGACTGAAAGGGATTTCGAGTGCATACTAGTTGATGATGGATCTACCGATGAATCAAGTAAAATCCTTGACGAATACTCAAAAAATGATGATAGGTTTATTGTTCTTCATAAAGCAAATGGAGGAGTAAGTTCGGCAAGAAATTTAGGGTTGAATGTTGCCAAAGGAGAATATGTGATATTTATGGATGCTGATGATTTATGGATTAGCCCACATTGTCTTGAGGAAGTCAAGAACGCAGCAATCAACAGTGATGCAGATATAACACGATTTGATTATAAAGCAATTGATGATAACAACAATGTTCTTTATGACTCCCAACTAATTAAATATAGAAAGTCTTTCTCGAATAGACATGTTACAAATGATATATTTTTCTCGGAAATCATCAGAGGTGAATTTTTCATACCTCTTCTACTGATACGCAGATCAATTATTGGAAATTTACTGTTTAATGAAAGTCAGGCATTTCTTGAAGATATGGACTTCATCGCCCGTTTAGTCCCTAAGGTAAAAATATGCTATTATATTCCAAAAGAATATTATGGCTATCGTAAAATATGTAGTTCCGCATCAAATCGTGGAAGTTTGAGGAATATTGAAGATTCATTTAACATGTGCTACGCTTTCCATAAATATGCGAAATCTATCAATAATCAAAAACTTAATGAAAACTATAATTGGTATTCAATTATGCTATATGTTTGGACTCTAAAATCCATATCATTTGACGAATTTGTCGTGTCTAGGAATGAAGTCTTTAATAAAATCAACATAGAAAAAATACATCAAAGCATAATAAAATGGAGGAAAGAGTATAAAGGGAGCAAAACCACACCATCGTTGACACTGATACCACCCAAAATAGCATCATTGCTATTAGCTTCTAAATATCAAATAATCAGAGTACTTCATTATTGTAAAAGACTATTAGCATAAAATGGAATATACAGTTGCTATACGCACTCTTGGTACAGCAGGAGAAAAATATCAATGCTTGCTTGACTCTTTGGCCAACCAGACTATTAAACCACAAAAAATTCTAATATATATCGCAGAAGGATATCCCATTCCGAGGGAAACTATTGGAATTGAAGAATATATCTATGTTAAAAAGGGGATGGTCGCACAACGTGCATTAGATTATGGCGAAATTGAGACTGAATATATTCTTTTTTTAGATGATGATGTGTATCTTCCTCCCGATGGAGTTGAATATCTGTTCAATGCTATGAAACAAAACAATGGTGATGTTATATCGCCCGATGTTTTCAATAATGCAGGAAGATCAACTAAACAAGAGATACCCTTGATTTTGTCTGGTAGGATATCGGTTAGATATAAAGATACTACTTGGGGGTATAAGGTTATGCGTAACGGAGGATATTCCTATAATAAACACCCTCGTCCGATTATGAAATCTCAGACAAACGCCGGCCCGTGTTTCTTATGTAAAAAAAATGATTTTGAAAAGATAAGATTCCAAGAAGAAACTTGGCTTGACGATATGCCATACGCATTAGGAGATGATCAGACAATGTTCTATAAAATGTTCTTACTTGGGTTAAACGTCCTCACTTCGTATGATTCAGGAATAAAGCATCTGGATGCTGGGACGGCTGTAAACAATGTTGAGAAAGAGAAAGTCTTGGCATTCTGTGACTGTAGGTTTAAACTGATCTTTTGGAAAAAAATCTTATTTGATAATGTTACTCGTGCGAACAAGATTGTCAACTTGATTTGCTTCGTTTATACAATGATTATTAATTTGTTGATCTCCTTGATTAAAGGAGATATAGTCATATTAAAGCAAAAATATTCGGGTTATAAATCTGGGTTTCAATTTTTAAAGACAAATTCTGCCAAATGATTCCTAAGATTATTCATTATTGTTGGTTCGGGGGAAAAGAACTTCCACAAAGCGCTGAAAAGTATATTGAGTCTTGGGAAAAGTTCCTCCCAAACTATGAGATAAAACGCTGGGACGAATCAAATTTTGATGTTAAAGCCATTAAATACACTCGAGAAGCATATGCCGCTAAGAAATATGCATTTGTTAGTGATTATGCACGTTTTTGGATCTTATTCAACTATGGTGGGATATATTTTGACACAGATGTTGAGGTTATCGAATCTCTCCATGATATTATAGAAGAAGGGAATTTTATGGGTGTTGAATCAAGGAATGATTATGCCATAAATATCAACCCGGGTCTTGGCTTCGGTTCTGAGGCAGGAAACGAATTCTTGGGTAAAATAATAGCGCTTTACAAGACATTTAGCTTTCTCAATGAAGATGGAACTCCTAGCCTAAAGAATATTGTTCAAATCACAACCGAAGAGTTGCTGTCAGATGGTCTGCAAAATATAGAAGGAATACAAGAATGCTGTGGATTTACGATTTACCCAAAGGATTACTTTTGCCCAATAGATTACGATACCAGAGAACTTAATTTGACCTCTAACACAAGAACGATTCATCACTATGCTGAATCGTGGGTGCCAAAGTCAGTCAGATTTAAGAATTGGTTGCGACGAATCTTTGGACAGGACGTCATTAATCTTCTCATAAAAGCAAAAAGAACAATAGTACATTGATTATGGCTAAAGTCTCGGTCATAGTTCCAATATATAATGTTTCCCGTTTCATCAAGCGATGTGCTGAAAGTCTGCTAAATCAAACACTTGATGATGTTGAGTTCATTTTTGTCAATGACAGTACACCTGATGACAGTGTTGACATCCTGAAAAAGGTAATTTCCGATTATCCTGATCGGAACACTATGATTATTAATCACGAGGTCAACAAAGGTTTACCTGCCGCCAGAAACACAGGACTGAAAGTGGCTTCTGGAGACTATATATTCCATTGCGACAGTGATGATTTTGTTGAGCCAACAATGCTGAATGACTTGTATAATTTAGCTTGTGATGAAAAAGCAGACATCGTTTGGTGCGATTGGTATCTTACTTTCGAAAAGAACGAAAGGTATATGAAGCAACCTGATTACACCACAGCGCAGGAAGCATTGAAATCTATGTTGACGGGAAAGATGAAGTATAACGTTTGGAATAAACTGGTCCGCAGATCATTATACGAGGAAAATGGCATCAGCTTTCCATCTGGTTATGGAATGGGTGAGGATATGACTATGATGATGTTATTTGCTTATGCGAAGACGGTAAAATATTTACCTAAGGCTTATTATCACTATGTAAAACTTAATACAAATGCCTTCAGCAACACATATTCTCAGAAACATCTTGAGGAACTCAAGTACAATGTCGGAAAAATTGACGAATTCATTCACAAGATTTATGGAGACTCTATGGATGATGAGATTGGATTATTTAAGCTTGATGTCAAATATCCTTTCCTTATAACTGATAATAGGGACAAATATAGACTATGGAACAACTTGTATCCAGAATCCAACAAATATATTTATTCTAAAAGAGATGTCGGAGTAAGACGATTATTTCTGGAGATTTGTGCAGAAAAACGTCAATACTGGACACTATTGATGTATTATAAACTCATACATGGTGTTGTTTACGGAATAATCTATAAATAAACCTTTAAACAATGAAAAGCATTATATCTACCATCATAATTCTCATTATAACCAGTTTATATTTTTTCCCTTTCGAACCATCTGTCCTCCCCGGAATGAACACCAAGATGGCTATGGCCGGAATAGGACTTGTTGTACTTGGTTTTCAATTAGCAAATGGGAAAAGAGTCAATATAGACAAGAATCTTATCACAATAGTGGCTCTCGCACTGATCGTTTCATTAATTGGCCTTATCTCCATATGTTATAATAACACAACTGACACAACGTATGCAACATACATAATATCAATGTTTGTTTGGCTTAGTGCCGCAAATGTTGTCATAAGCTGTATGAGAAATTTCAATGGTTGCATTTCTGTTGAGACTATCTGTGATTACCTTATTGCTCTATGCTTTATTCAATGCCTGATTGCAGTTTGTGTTGATAGAATCCCTGCAGTAAAAGCATTCGTTGATTCTCTAATAAACTCTCATGGTTTTATGGGGAAAAATGAACATAGAATGTATGGCATAGGATGCAGTTTGGATGTGGCAGGGACTAGATTCTGCGCAATCTTAATAATGATTGCAGGCCGTCTCTGCACTATAACGAAAGATAAAGACAAACGAAACAGAGTTATCTTATACCTTACGGCCTTTGTGTTTATTACTATTGTTGGGAATATGATTGCAAGAACTACAACTATCGGTGTAATGGTAGCGTTGACATATATTGTTGTCTTGTCAATTATAAACCATAAACAAAGCGGAATAAATTATAGTTTCCTATGGGAATGGATTACTGTAGTTGTTATTATCACCATAATTGCCGTCACTTTTCTCTATAATGCCAATCCCAATGTACGCTCTAATATCCGGTTCGGCTTTGAAGGATTTTTCAGTTTGGCGGAAAACGGCAAATGGGAAGTCCATTCTAATGATATTCTGAAAAATATGGTTGTATTTCCGGATAATTTAAAGACATGGTTTGTTGGAGATGGCTATTTTGAGAATCCTTATGATTCGGAACCTTACTATACCGGAACGATGTGGAAGGGATATTATCAGAATACCGATATCGGTTATTTAAGATTCGTTTTCTATTTTGGAATATTCGGATTGATTGCTTTCATATGGTATTTCATCAAAGTCGGAACAACGTGTATGACACGGTTCTCATCTCATAGAATATTATTTGCCACTCTCTTACTACTTAACTTTATAATATGGTGCAAAGTCTCCACAGATATATTCCTTGTATTCGCCCTCTTCTTGTGCCTCAGGGAAGATGAATGGGATAAGCCTGAAGAAATGATCTTGATCAAATGAAAATCATCTACTGCATGTGCTCTCTGTACAATCCAGGTGGGATGGAGAGGGTGCTGTTGAACAAGGTCCGTTACCTCAAGGAGAGGATGGGATGGGATGTGGCGGTGGTGACTACGGACCAGCACGGGAAGCCGACATTCTATCCGTTTCCGGATGGAGTCCGTATTATTGACCTTGGAATCAACTATACGGATGACAATGGGAAGAATCCAATTCTCAAGACGATTGGATATCTTCGGCGCAGGAGGAAGCACAGGAAGGCTCTGACTGAGCTGTTGATCAAAGAGCGGCCTGACATCGTGGATTCGCTCTTTCCTTCGGAGTCATCGTTCATTCCGGGGATAAAGGATGGCAGCAAAAAGGTGCTGGAGCTGCACTTTAACAAGTACTTCAGGATTCAGTACGGACGGCATGGGCTGCTGGGGCTGTCGGACAAGTTGAGAACAAGGCAGGACGAGAAGATTGTGCGGAAGTTCGATTCATTCGTTGTGTTGACTGAAGAAGACAAAGGATATTGGGGTGAATTGCCTAACATAGAAGTGATACCCAATGCTGCCGTCACAACGGATATCTTCCAATCCCATTGCTTGGTACATAGAGTCATCGCTGTGGGCAGACTTGACTACCAAAAGGGATTCGACCGGCTGATTGAGGCTTGGAGCATTGTTAAAAAGGATTCTGAATATTCAGACTGGCAATTGGACATATTCGGACAGGGAGAGTGGAAGGAGATGCTTGAAATGATGATTCAAGAAAAGGGGCTTGCGGACAGCGTACACATCAACAAACCGACAAATGAAATTTCTAATGAATATGCAAGAAGTTCGATGTTGGTTATGAGTTCACATTTCGAGGGGTTACCTATGGTGATGATCGAGGCGATGACTTGCGGTCTGCCTGCGGTGACATTCGATTTCAAGTGCGGTCCCAAGGACATCATAGATGATGGCAAGAATGGCTTGTTGGTTCCCGAAGGTGATGTCCCGGGTCTTGCCGAAGCGATGAAAAGGCTTATGTCCGACGAATCGCTTCGCCGCAGGATGGGAACCGAAGCGTTGAGGATCAAGGAGAAATATTCAGAAGAAGCCGTGATGGGCAGGTGGATCAGGTTGTTCGAAAAACTAACCAAAGAATAAGACTACTATGCCGAAGTTGTTACAGATAAATCCGGTGCTGAGGATGAATACCTCGACGGGAAGGATTATGCAGGAGATTGGAGAACTGGCGATGTCGGCCGGGTGGGAAAGCTATGTGGCTTACAGCAAGGGACGTGACGGTCTGCGGGAAAGCACGTCTAAGACTGTCCCGGTGGGCAATCGTTTCAGCGTGGCGGTGCATGGACTTGAAACGAGGTTGTTTGACAGGCACGGGCTTGGATCCAACGGGGCGACCAAGGCTTTCATCAAGAAGATTGAGGAGATAGATCCGGACATCATACACATACACAACATCCACGGGTACTTTCTGAACTACAGGATTCTGTTCGATTATCTCAGCAAGGCTGGAAAGCCTGTAATATGGACTGTTCACGACTGCTGGTTGTACACAGGGCACTGCTATCACTATATGAAAGTCGGTTGCGACCGTTGGAAAACCGGCTGCGGTCATTGTCCGCAGAAACGGCAGTTTCCGGCCAGCCTCATCTTCGACAGGTCGGCACGGAATTACAGGGACAAAGCCGAAGCGTTCCGCTCAATGCCAAAAGACTTGCTGACAATCGTGCCGGTCTCCGAATGGATCAAGAACGAGATGCGCGAGTCTTTCCTCAAAGACTACCGGTTCAATGTGATTCACAACGGAATCGACACGAACATATTCACGCCTTCAGCATCTGATTGCGCGGTTCGGGAGAAATATGGCATCGGCGGCAGGAAAATCATTCTGGGGCTTGCGAGCATCTGGTGCAAGGAAAAGGGATGGGATGATTTCATCTCGCTTTCACGGCAACTTAAGGATGACGAGGTGATTGTGATGGTGGGTGTCAAGCCGGAGCAGGCGAATGAATTGCCTGAAGGGATCATTCCAATAGCGAGGACGGAGAATGTGCGGCAGCTGGCGGAGCTATATTCAGCGGCTGAGGTGTTCGTGAACCCGACCTGGCAGGACAACTACCCTACAGTCAATCTGGAGGCGATTTCCTGCGGCACGCCGGTGATCACCTACAACACCGGAGGCAGCATCGAGTCCATCACACCTGCTACCGGCCTCGTCATACCGCAAGGCGATATAAATGCGATGCGACAGTATATCTCGCAAATCGAATCCCTCGGCAAGTCCCACTACAAAGTCCCTTGTCGTGAATATGCCATTGCGCACTTTCGAAAGGAGGATCGCTATAAGGACTATCTGAAACTCTACGAGGAGTGCCTTAGGCATTAGCGGGAAGTTGGCACGACAACATAACCACAACATAAAACCACGTATGAAAATACTCCAGTTAGGGAAATTCTACCCCGTGTTGGGCGGGGTGGAGAAGGTGATGTTTGACATCACGAAGGGACTTTCGGATGAGGGGGTGGAGTGCGACATGATGTGCGCGACCAGTGATGGAAGGGGTTCGGAAGTCATTGAGTTGAACGGCAACGGAAGGATCTTCCGCTGCAGGACATGGACGAAGAAGGCGGGGACGACGATCGCACCGTCGATGATCACGGAACTGAGGCGTAGGGCGAAGGAGTACGATCTCATTCATATTCATCATCCGGATCCTATGGCTGCGGTGGCGCTGCTGCTTTCTGGCTACAAGGGGAAAGTGGTGCTGCATTGGCACAGCGACATCATCTCCCAGAAGCTGCTGCTGAATTTTTACCGTCCGGTTCAGAGCTGGCTCATCAAGAGAGCGGCTGCCATCGTCGGGACATCACCGGTCTATCTCGCGGAATCGCCATTCCTTCAAAAGGTTCAGGACAAGACCCGCTGCATTCCGATCGGAATAGAGCCGAACCGGAGCGACAGTGCCAAAGTGGAAAGAATCAGAAATGAATATTCCGGACGCCGGATCGTCTTTTCTCTCGGACGCCTTGTGGGCTACAAAGGTTACGGCTATCTCATAGACGCGGCCAAATACCTTGATGACAGTTACATGATTCTTATCGGAGGAGGCGGTGCGCTGAGGAAAGATCTTCAAGACCAGATCGACGGACTCGGGCTGAAAGACCGAGTGAGACTTCTCGGCAGAGTTTCGGATGAGGACCTACCTTCCTACTACGGAGCATGTGATGTGTATTGTATGAGCAGCATACTCAAGACGGAGGCATTCGGGATAGTCCAGATTGAGGCAATGTCCGAGGGACGGCCTCTGATCGCCACAAGGATTCCGGCTTCGGGGGTCTCATGGGTCAACGAGGATGGAGTCTCAGGGATCAATGTCCCCCCGCGGGACGGCAAGGCCATCGCGGATGCAATCAAACATATAACCCAAGATGAGCGGAAATGGAAGCGCTACAGCGATGGCGCCAGACAACGTTTCGCCAAATACTTCACAAAGGAGAAGATGCTGGCTGATTGCCTTGCGCTTTATTCAGAATTATTATACAAACAATAGATTATGAGTGGAAATATTATGCCACATGACGAGGGGGCCGCGACCGCGGTTCCCATGGAAAAGAGCAGGATGAACGCCTTGAACGAAAACCTCAAAAGAATCTTTGACTGCGCCGCCAGCTGCGGCGGGATGGTGGTTTTCTCACCGCTGTACCTTGCGATCTACATTGCGATCAAATGCGAGAGCAAAGGACCTGCGATATTCAAGCAGGAGAGAATCGGGCGTGGAGGGAAACCGTTCACGCTGTATAAGTTCCGGTCGATGAAGGCCACGTCCGAGTCGGACGGAAAACCTGCTCTTTGCCAGCAAGGGGACGAACGTCTCACAAAGGTAGGAAAGTTCATCAGGGAACATCACCTTGACGAACTGCCACAACTTTGGAACGTGGCAAAGGGAGACATGAGTTTCGTAGGGCCGAGACCGGAGAGGCAGTACTACATCGACAAGATCATGGAGGTCAATCCCGACTATGAGCGGCTCTATGAGCTTCGCCCGGGGCTCTTCTCCTACGCGACCCTCCACAACGGTTACACCGACACCTTGGAGAAAATGCTCAAGCGGCTTGACTATGACCTGGAATATCTTGAGACTCGTTCCATGGCGATGGACACAAAGATCATCTTCCTGACAGTTTGGTCCATCCTCAGCGGCAAGAAATTCTAAATCATTGAATATGAAATTGAACGAATCGTTGCGGCTCCGAAGGATCGGGAGCAGATGGATGATTGTCCGGATCGCGGGCGGAGAAGCCAACATGACGGATGTTATCAGCCTGAACGAGACTGCTGCGGCGCTGTGGGAGAGATTCTTCGGCAAGGAATTCACCGAGGCGGAGATGGTGGAATGGCTGTGCGGGGAATATGAAGTCGAGCCTTCGGTGGCCGCTTCTGATGTCCACGACCTTTTGACACGATGGAAAGAATACGGAATGCTTTCCTAGCTCTGCTCAGGTCAGGCCTTTGGGGAAGAAATCCGTTGGCGGAGGGCTTTCATAGGCTTTCAGACGAACAATGGAATCTGGTTTTCAGGCTGTCCGGAAGGCAGACTGTCACCGGGATCGTGTTTGACGGAATATGCCGGCTTCCGGAAGATCTGCAGCCTTCTCCGGCGATTTTCGCTCAGTGGGTTGTGGCTGTGGACAGGATCGAGGGGAGCAACGAGAGGATGAACGATGTGTTGAAGTCGTTGGTCAAATTGTTTGCTGACAATGGATTGAGCCCTGTGCTTCAGAAAGGTCAGGGAGTCGGTGCGCTGTACCCTGAGCCGCTGCACAGGGAGTGCGGGGACATTGATTTCTACTTTCCGGAGAGGGCAGAAAACTACATGGCGGTGCATCTGGTCAGAAACTGTGGCGCAATGGTGAAGACGATGCCGGACGGAAGCCAGAATTATGAATGGGAAGGCATTGAGATAGAGCAGCATCCGACAATAGTTGATCTCTGCTCACCGAGGGCTGGAAAATGGCTCAAGGAACTTGATGATGATCCCGGGTTCATTCCTTCAACGCTGGCGGATGGCCTTCTGGTCCCTTCGCCGGAACTGAACGCTCTGCTGCTGAACTCGCATATTCTCAAACACACGCTTGGCAAAGGGATTGGATTGCGGCAGATGTGCGATCTGGCGATGGTGTACCACCAAATCAGCGGCGCGGCAGGATGCCAAGAATGTGGCGAAAGAATATTCTGGCTCTACCGCAGGGGCGGAATCCTGAAGTGGAGTCGGTTGCTGCATTCGTTTCTTGTGGATATAATAGGACTCCGGAAGGAGGAACTTCCATATTCAGAGAGAATTGTGCCAATTGTTCCGCTTCTGAGGATTGTGGAGGAAGGAGGAAATTTCGGGCAGTATCTGTCCGGGAGCTCCGGCAGACGCCGCGGCCAGTCGGCTTCGGTTTCTGTCAGTCGGCGGACCGGTCAATCCGCGGAAGGCTCCCTCGGCGCTGTCAAAAGGAAGTTCCACACGGCGGGGATGTTCTTCCGCCGGGCCGGATTCTCATTGAGGTTCGCTCCTCAGGAAGCGTTCTGGACATTTATGAAACTAGCCAAGGGACAGTTCAAGAAGTAAGTGATGAGCAATTTACGAATATATTCATACAGGGTGGCGGAACAGACGTTTGTTGTCGCCGCGCCGGAAAACTTTGACATTGAGAGGCTGTTGCCCTCTTTCGCGGTGTTCCGGGTGGAGAATGCCGATTCGAGTGACTCGGAGACCGGAATTTTGTTCCATTTTACTATTCATTCCGAGAGGGCCGGGATTCCCAAGAATGCCGAGAGGGTCGAGGAGGATGAGAACGACATGGGCCACACAAGGCTCAGCAGAACTTGGGACGGAAGCTACTATCTGGAACTCGGGTATCATGACACCGGGATATTCATCGCCAATCCGGACTTTTCCAGGATCACAGCCTCGATTGGCGCGGATTTGCCTGAATGCGGCCCTATCCTGACATCGATGCTCCGAATCGCGTTCGCCCAGGCGGTCATCCTGCGGGACGGCATCTCCATACACGCCTCGACAGTCGCCAAGGACGGGAAAGCGTTCCTGTTTCTGGGCAAGAGCGGCACCGGCAAGAGCACCCATTCAAGAATGTGGCTCAGGAATATTCCCGGATCACGTCTGCTCAACGATGACAATCCGGTGGTTCGTCTGATTGACGGGAAGCCGGTCGCGTTCGGCACGCCGTGGAGCGGCAAGACACCTTGCTACCGCAACGAATCCTACCCGGTCGGAGGAGTCGTGAGACTCGTCCAGGGCGACGTTGACATATTCACGAAAAAAGATGAGGTAGCGGCTTTTGTCGCGCTTCTTCCGAGCTGCTCGGTCGTGCGCAGCGACTCTTGCTTGCAGTCGCGCCTTTGCGACACATTGACAAGAATCATAGAACTGGTTCCTGTCGGGGAGCTTAGATGCCTTCCCGACAATGAATCAGCCATAATATGCTATAATAATTTAATATCACTTATAAAATGAAAAACAGATTTTTGTTTCTGCTTCTCTTCGCTTTGGCCCTTGTGTCATGTGGCTCCGCGAAGAAGTACGTCTATCTCAATGACATGACACCGGGGAAAGACTATCCTTTCGACGCAGCCCACGAGGCTGTGATCCAAGCCAACGACAGGCTCAGCATCACTGTGAGCTGCAAACAGCCGGAACTCGCGATTCCTTTCAACATCCAGAGCGGTTCGTTCAGAGTCTCCTCAGACGGGACAGCCTCTTCCTCCTCCGTGCCGGACGAGAAAGGCTACAAGGTCGATGCGAAAGGAAACATTGAGTTTCCTATTCTCGGAACGATACATCTGGAGGGACTTACACTGAGTCAGGCTTCCGAAATGATCAAGGAACAGATCATCGAGGGCAACTACATCAAGTCTCCTCTTGTGAACATGGAGTTCCTGAACTTCAAGTACACGGTCTGGGGCGCGGTGGCGCATAACGGAACCTTCACTGTGGAGAACGGACGGATCACCCTGCTTGAGGCATTGGCGAACGCCGGCGACCTGACCAACAGGGCCAGGCTCGACAGAGTGGCTGTCATCCGCGAGGTTGACGGTGACAAGCGGATCTTCTTCCACGACATACGCAACAGCGACATCCTCCAGTCGCCTTGCTTCTTCCTGCAGCAGAACGACATAATCTACGTGCAGCCTAAGTACGGAAAGAAGGACAAGGAGGACAGAGGCATCCAGATCGGAACACTCCTGCTGTCTGCGGTCACTTCGATAAGCTCGGTGATCTGGGCGACATCGTCAATCATAAACAGCGGCAAGTAAGCGAAACCTGATAAATTCAATCAAGCCATATGCAGACCAACAACAACACTTCCGGAAGAAACGATCAGGACGTAAACATAATAGACATTCTGGTTTACCTGCTTTCCAAATGGAAATGGTTCGTGATTTCCGTCTTGGTGTTCGGAGGACTGGCCTGGTTCCAGTACGCAAGGACTCCGAAGACATATTTCCGCTCGGCGACGGTCATCATCAAGGATCCGTCCAACAAGATCTCATCCGCCGGACTTGACCGTTACGACAACTACATCAACAAGGTCAACGTGGCGAATGAGATCCTTCAGTTCCGATCCAAGAAACTTATGCGCGAGGTTGTCAGCCGTGTTTCGGCTGACATTGACTACAAGGTCAAGGAAGGTCTTCAGATGACGGAACTCTACAAGAAGTCACCTGTCACTGTCCGTTTTCTTGACTCCACACCAGAAATGCGCTTCACGATGGTCATTGCACCTGTCGACAGCGGCAAAGTCATTGTCTCGGACTTGGGTGATTTGGAGGGCGACAGGAAATGGACGGTTCAGATGAAGGACACGGTGAACATTGAAGGCACCAAGATAGTCATCGCTCCTACCAACTATTACACATCGTCATGGATTGGCGAGCATATTCACATCACAAAGAACCCGATGTCGTCGGTTGTGGGCTACTTCACCTCCAGCCTGGGCATAAGACAAGAAGAGGATGAGGCTTCTATCCTCACCCTCTCATTGAAGGATCGCTCCGCTGCAAGGGCGGAAGATGTTCTGAATATGTTGATTTCGGTCTATAACGAGGAGGCGATCAACGACAAAAACCAGGTGGCGATCAACACCGCCGAGTTTATCAACGAGCGGCTCATCATCATCGAAAGCGAACTTGGCGGCGTGGAGTCGCACCTTGAATCATTCAAGCGCGAGAACCGGATTGTGGACATCGGCACGACGGCGGGAATGTATGTCGGCGAGTCACAGAAGTACAACACGGATGTGATGGAATTGGAGACGCAGCTCCGTCTTGCGAATTACATCAAGGACTATCTCACGGATCCGACAAAGGAGATTGACCTGATTCCGTCCAACACCGGCATCAGCGACATGAACATCGAGAGCCAGATCGCGCAGTACAACACTGTCAAGCTGCGCCGCGACAAGCTAATCGAGGACAGCAGCGAGAAGAACCCGGTGGTCGAGGAACTTAACACCTCCCTGCGCGCGATGAAGCAGTCAATCATCAGGGCTGTGGACAACATGATCGTCAGCATCAACGTCCGCCGCAATGACGCGCAGTCACGTGAGTCACAGGCCCAGTCAAGGGTTTCTTCCATTCCTACTAAGGAGCGCCAGATGCTTTCCATCGAGCGTCAGCAGAAGATCAAGGAGTCTCTGTACCTCTTCCTCCTGAACAAACGCGAGGAGAACGCGCTGTCGCAGGCGATGGTGGACAACAACGCAAGAGTGATCGACGGGGCTTCCGGGCCTAACGCTCCGATCGCTCCGAACAGGAACAAGATCATGCTTCTGGGGCTGTTGCTCGGGCTTGCGTTCCCTGGCGTGATCTTCTTGATGATAATGTTCTTGGACACCAAGATCCGCACCAAGAAGGACATTCAGGGAAAAGTCACAGCTCCTTTCCTCGGTGTCATTCCGGAACAGGGCAAGGACAATGAGAGTTTGACGTCCGAGGCGTTCAAGATAGTGAGAACAAACATGTCATTCCTCTCGAGGAGGGACCGGAAGATTCAGGTGATAATGTGCACCTCGTTCAGTTCGGGAGATGGAAAGACATTCGTGTCCATCAACCTTGCGGACAGTTTTATCTCGGCCAAGAAAAAAGTGGTGCTTGTTGACCTCGACATCCGCAAGGGAACATTGACGTCGCGCTTCAGCAAGCATGCGCATCACCGCACGCAGGGTGTGACAAACTATCTGGCGGACACTGATGTTAAACTTGATGACATCATTTCGCACGAGACAGGAATCGAAGGTCTTGACTTGATTCCTTCCGGCTCGATCGCTCCTAATCCTGCGGAACTTCTGATGGACGAAAGGCTTGACGAAATGTTCGCCGCGCTGAGGAACCGCTATGATGTGATCATCACGGATTCGGTTCCTGTCGGACTTGTAGCCGATGCCACCATCGCCAACCGGGTGGCGGATCTGACTTTGTTCGTGGTAAGGGCCGGCCGCCTTGACCGCCGTCAGTTACCTGACATCGAGACAATGTACAAGGATCGTAAACTGACGAACATGTCCCTGATCCTTAATGGAGCGGACCTTCATCATCACGGCTACGGTTATGGGTATGGTTACGGCTATGGCTACGGTTATGGCTACGGTTATGGCTATGTGGATGGCAAGAAAAAGAAAAGAAAATGAAAAATACTCATTTTTTCTTGCATAGTTTTTGCCAAAGTGCTACTTTAACTGTTTTATCCGTCATGTCTCCACAGCGCTTTCAGGCGTCCGAGGAAAGAGACTTGCCTGGGGACGGGTCTCTGACCGGAGGATCTGAGGTAATATTCCTGCGCGGTGAGACCCTCGGTGATCATCTGATAGATCACCCCCCAGTCGGGTAGACCTCCGAGATTCCTGTCATCTATGAAAAGGTCTGCCTTGAGTTTGCGTGGTGCTGTCGGCATCTCCTCTCCTTCGTAATATTCCTCGGGATGGTTGCTGTTGACCGCATAGAATTCCAGGCCGCGTCCGCGGCACCAGTCAACGGCTTCCTTGAGCAGCCGTCCTTCTCTTACAGACCAGAGTATGAGGGTGTGGCGATCGGCCTGGATGCGTTTCAGTGTCGCCACGGCGAAAGGAATCTCCTTGCCGATTTTCGGGTATTTGTGCTCGACTATTGTTCCATCGAAATCAACCGCAATGATCATAGTTTGAACTGGATGTTGTGTCCTGATAAAATCCTGGGGCTTGGCACCTGCTGTAAAAGGTTAGATGCCAAAGAGTTAGGCTGATGTGTGACCCGAAAGCGAGTTGTGAATGTCCGTTTCCGTTAATTGGCCGCGATCGTTGTTGCTAACAAGGCACAAATATAGCCAAATGTGTCCGAAAAGACAAATATATTGATATTAAATGTTCATTTTAAATGCTCACCGGCACTATTCGATGGGAACCACAAGATCCGGATGTACGGAGACCAGTGCCACGGAGACCACGCCCTCTATCTCCACCACAACCTTTCTGGAACGTGAGCCTTTGACCTTGACGAAGACCCCTTCGCAGCCTTCGAAGATTCCGCCGGTGATCCTTACCTTCTGGGCTTTGGAAAGATTGATTTCGGATGGACCGAAGAACCTGAGTGTTTCGTCGTAAGTCCCCGTCACGGCGATGAATGTGCGCATCTGTTTCTCCGGAACGGTTATTTTCCTGCCAAGCCTTTGATCCATCATGTACTGGAGCAAGGGAACGCAAGACGGCTTCTTGAGTTCCGCGATTCTGGAGGCAGTTGTCCTGACGAATATTATGTTGTGGATGACAGGGACAAGGCGCTTCCTGCCGCCCTTTGCCGGGCTCTCGTACTTCATGGGTATGAAATTCTCCACCTGCCTCTCGTCCAGAAGCCTTTTGGCCTCAAGTTCCCGATGGTAGGTGACGCGCATGGCGAACCATTCTATTTCCTCATGTTCATTGGCTTTCCCCATAGACTTCCAGTTGCGAATCATGAATTCAAATTTATGTATAAGAAGTATAATATGCAATAGAAAGCCGTTTTTTTACATGGATGTTTCACCGCGGGTTCGTTCCCGTTCATTTTGAGTTCGTTTTTATTTGCGTCCATGGCGTTATTGTTTCAGGGAATTAACATGATAGACCGTTTCCGTCAGCTTTTGATTAATTTTTTTCGAGAAAGATTATTTTTTTATTTTGCTTTTTAAGATTTTGTGTCTAAATTTGCGCCGATTCTAATTTTTGAGTATTGAAACATTCTGCTTAGTAGGAAGCCGAATTAAGGATTATGTCTAAAGCTGCTGAAAGATTGGCGAATTTCAGATCAGGGTTCTTCATCAACCCCGGTCAGGAATGCGCATTTTTGTTTTGTGGCTGTGCGCTACGTTCTTATATTCAGATGTTTGCGAAAGGCGGTTCAAGGAAAACGAGGTATACTGTTTGAACATGACTAGCACTGTGACTAACAAGCTGCGCATGACGCGTTGTATCGTGGGGATGGCGATTTTCGCCCTCTCCTTGTTCATCTCAAAACCTGTGACGGCTCAAAACGTGGCTGTGAAGACTAATTTGTTTCATGACGCCACGACGACAGCCAACATCGGTGCCGAATTCCGTCTGGCTTCGAAATGGACGGCCGATCTGTCCGGAGACCTTAACCCGTGGAGATTTTCCGACAACCGCAGGTTTAAGCACTGGCTTCTTCAGCCGGAACTCCGCTATTGGACCTGCGATGCATGGGCGGGGCATTTCTTCGGCGCTCACCTCCTTGGCGGCCAGTTCAATGTGGGCGGCTGGGATATCAACGCCAACGCCCTCGGCACAGACTGGCGGCTGCTGAAGGACCGTCGCTACGAAGGATGGATGGCAGGCCTTGGACTGGCCTACGGCTATGCCTGGATTCTCGGGCAGCATTGGAATCTTGAGGCTGAGGCGGGAGCTGGCTGGGTTCACAGCTGGTATGACACTTACCGATGCGCCGGCTGCGGCAAGAAGATCGCCAACGATGAACAGCATGACTATTTCGGTGTAACCAAACTGTCCGTAAGTCTTGTGTATCTATTCTAAATGTCTGAAACAATGAAAAGAAACAGCATATTCATTAATGTTTTGGCAACCCTTCTGCTTGGCACCGGGGGTGCCTCATGGGCTCAAAACACCTCTTGGGAGGTAACTGCCGCCAATGGCGCTAAACAGACAGTTGACGGTGTTGTCGCTGAAAAGGCGAAAGTGACCCGCGATGGATCAAAAGTCGTGGTGGACATGAATCTGGATCTTTCCGGCATGAAGGTGAAAAGTTCCAAGGCCGTCCTCCTGACACCTTGGCTGGTGAACGGCGAAGACTCTCTGGCGCTTCCTTCGATAGGAATATACGGACGTCAGCGCTATTACTACTATCAGCGCCGTGACGGTGAGCGGATGATCTCCGGAAGTGACGAGACCTCGTTCAGGGCGGGTGATGACATGGACGCGGTGCCTTACAGCGCCGTGGTGACCTACCGAAAATGGATGAACGACTGCCGTTTGGTCCTGTCGCGCTCTGAATATGCCTGCTGCGGGAACAGTGTCCCAGGCCAGAGGGCGGAACTAGTCTCCAGGGCCCTTTGGGTGCCGGATGTGCCGGAACTGATCTACGTCTGCCCTGAAAGTGAGAGTATAAAGACACGCAGCCTGAGCGGAAGGGCCTACATAGATTTCCCGGTTGACAGGACAGAGATTCATCCTGATTACCACAACAACCTCGCTGAACTCGGCAAGATCCGCGCCACCATCGACTCTGTGCGCAACGACAAGGACATCACCGTGACTTCTGTATGGCTCAAAGGGTATGCCTCGCCTGAGGGAACCTACGTCCACAACACGATGCTGGCACGTGAGAGAACAGCAACCATACGCGAATATGTCCTGAAACTTTACGATTTTGATCCGTCCGTCGTCACGTTTGACCATGAACCGGAGAACTGGGACGGCCTCATCGCATGGCTCCGTGCAAGCTCTCTTCCGGACGCCGCAGAAATCCTTAAGATAGCTGAGGACAAGGAAGCCGATCCAGACGTGCGTGAATTCCGGATCCGCAAGTACTTCCCTGAGGATTACAAGACCATGAAGGCCGAGATTTATCCTCGTCTGCGTTGCACTGAGTACAAGATAGACTACAGCATCCGTGGCTATGCTGATCCTAAGGAGATTCTGCGTGTGATGAAGACCAACCCGGGCAAGCTGTCGCTCAACGAATTCTTCATCGCGGCCAAGAGCCTTGAGGCCGGCAGCCCGGAGTTCAATGAGGTCTTTGACATTGCTGCCGTGATGTACCCTGACGATGCGGTTGCCAACCTTAACGCGGCCAACGCCGCCATGGGACGAGGAGACCTGAAGACGGCCGAGGCAAGGCTGTCGAAAGCAGGTGACAGCGCCGAGGCTGAATATTCACGTGGAGTGTTCGCGGTGATGAACAAGGACTACACCAATGCGGTTGACTTCTTCCGCAAAGCCGCGGAGAAAGGATTGGAAGTTGCGGCGGAGCAGGCGGAGGTGTTCAATGAATATGCATGTTCGCTTGAAGCAGAGTAAAACAGGAATATTTTTAATGTTATTAATATTTTATTTATCAACCTTTGATTAACTGATGTTTATGAAGACAAAACATTTAATCATCGCAGGCATGGCGCTTCTTTCGTTCGCTGCCTGCGACAAGGAGACAGGTGATGTCGATCCTATCTTCAAGGGCGACAAAGCCTACATCAACGTACAACTTGCCTATGCTGATCCTCAGACCAGAGGAACAGGTGATTCTACTAACCCATTCTACTATGGAACCGCTGAGGAGAACAAGGTGAACAACGCACATTTCTTCTTCTACACCGCGAATGGCACATTTGCTGAATATGCAAATGAGACTCTTGACTGGAAAGCCAACGGGGTTGACATTCCTACGACTGGCAACGTGGAAAAGATCAGCGGCGGTGTGGTCGTGCTCAAGAACCTTAAGTCCACCAACTATCCTACCTATATGTCCGTTCTCCTCAACGCGAACGGAAGCATGGTTGAGGATCTAAAGGGAAAGAGCATCAAAGAGGCTCAGGATTACATCATCAATGAAATAGCCACCGCTTCTGGCAACTCTCAGATTGATTGGTCTAATTTCGTCATGACAAGCTCTACCTTCAAGGCTGACAAGGCTGACGCGGCCTCAGGTTTCTTCTGTGTAAAGCTTAAGGCCAGCAACTTCCAGGACAGCGAAGAGGCCGCCAAGAATTCTGACAACGCCGTGACAGCTTATGTTGAGAGACTCGCCGCCAAGGTGAAAGTCGGATTCGCCGAGACCATCAAGGACAACAAGGGCTTAATCGGCTCGTTTGTAGTTGACGGTAAGCCGGTTGAACTTTATTTCCATGTTGACGGATGGGGACTTAACGGCACAACAAAGGATTCATACGCATTCAAGAACATCGACGACGCTTGGTCTTTTGGTGACTTCGCATGGAATGATCCTGCCAATTTCAGAAGCTACTGGGCTAAGTCTACTGTTTACGGAATCGAAGACGGAGTCTTCCCCGGCAACGCTGCCGGAGTTCTCCCTGGCGCGACCACCACGCTCAACTACATCAGCTACAATGATCTCGCTGTTGGCATTGAAAAGAATGCCTACTGCCGTGAGAACACAAACACCGTAGAGAACCTCGAACGCAACTTCGCCGGTTCCGTGACCAGCGTTCTTCTAAAGGCCACGGTTGAGGATGCAGAGGGCAAGGCTTTTGAACTTGTCAACTATAAGAAGGAACTCTACACTCCTGAACACTACGTAGACACTGTACTCCTTGGCTACAAGACGAGCCACCCTGGAGCCAACATCATCGTTTGCGATGGCGCGGCTGAAAACAAGGTCTACAAGGATGTCGATGCTGAGCACACTGAGATCGTGAGTCTCGGAGACGGAGTAGTCTATGTGAAACTCAAGGCTTTGACAGCTCCTGCCTTCTACTGCACCGGTGATGTTAAGTCCCAGACTTTCAGCGAGAAGATCACCGTTGACGAAGCCAACAATCTCCTTAACGGAACTGCTGCCGACGAGAAGGCTACATCAGCTTCCTACTATAAGGGTGGTATGATGTACTACAACATCCCTATCGAGCATCTTCGTCAAGGCATCAAGTTCAATGAGACAGGTTTCAAGGCCAACATCAAAAATGCTGAGGCTGTCTACGGCGTTGTCCGCAACCACTACTACATGGTAACTGTCAACTCCATAAAGAATCTCGGCAAGGCCGTTTACGATCCGTCAGAGGTCATCATCCCTGGTGACGACGACATCAAGAACTACTACGTAGGCGCCAAGATCAACATCCTTTCATGGAAGGTTGTCAAGCAGGACGTGGATCTTTAATCGAGACATTACTTTATTATTCACTTTCAACAGGGCGGCCGGATGGCCGTGTGTCCTCTGTCCGCCCTTGCTTGAAAGAACTCCATAATCAATTCAACCGTTAGACTGTTATTTAGACTGTTATGCTGTCTGCATTCAAAAAGATATTCGTCTTCCTGTCGGCCACGGTACTGGCCCTCGGAACGACTGTTTCTTGTGATGGACTGATTTACGATGGTGAGGGCGACTGCGCCGTGACCTACAGGGTTAAGTTTCGTTACGACATGAACATGAAATTCGCTGATGCTTTCTCCCACGAGGTTAGCCGTGTGACGCTCTACGTCCTTGGGGGGGACGGCAGCATAATCTGGTCCAAGACTGAAAGCGGCGATGCTCTTGCCGCCGAGGACTATTCAATGGTAGTCGATGTGCCCGCCGGAAGGTATGATCTCCTTGCCTGGTGCGACTCCGGAGATTATGGTTCGTTCAGTGTGGCCAAGGCCGATGATAAGACTGATTTGAAGTGCTCGTTGAACACCAAGACCGCGACGGACGGGACCCCTTATGTGGATTCCGACATTGACAGGCTTTACTACGGCTATCTCGCGGGGGCGGATTTCACCGCTGATGAAGGCACTGTGGTCGCCACAGTGAACCTGATGAAGGACACCAACCACTTCAGCATTGTTCTCCAGCATATTTCCGGCGAGCCGATGGACAAGAGCAAATTCTCGTTCTCCATCGTGGCTGACAACGCTTTCATGGATTGGGACAACAGCCTTATCCTTCAAGGCAAGCCGGAAGAGAGGCCCGCTCCTGAGACAAGCGTTGACTACCGCGCATGGTCGGTTGAGTCCGGCTCCGCCACCATCGAAAAAACTACCCGTGCGGACGCATCTTTGAATGTCGTCATCGCCGAACTCACCACAGCGAGACTCTTCGGCGCCAGAAATGACATCCACCAGCCACGGCTCAACGTCACCAACAGGGAGTCCGGCAAAGACGTCCTCTCCGTTCCTTTGATTGACTTCGCCCTTCTCGTCAAGGGCAAATACAACGAGGCGATGGAAGATCAAGAATATCTTGACCGCCAGGATGACTACAACATGGTTTTCTTCCTTGACGACCAGGACAGATGGATCAATACTTTCATCTACATCAACTCATGGAAGGTTGTCCTTCAGAATGAGGATCTTTAGAGGAGGTTTTATGGTGACGATGAAAAGGGGAACCGGACATATTCTTGCGCTTCTTGCGTCATTCATCTTTGCCTTCATGTCATGCAGCGATGAAAGCTGCATCATAAGGAGGGAGACCGGTGAGGCGGTGCAGGTGACTTTCAGGATCGCTGCCGGAGGAAAGTCAGCATTGACCCGCGCGATCACAGAAGACGAAGTTCCTGGATCCGGCTATGAGAACTACATTGATGTGAACAAGGACAGCCTTCACATAATGTTCTTCAGCAATGGCGAGAAAGACGAGGAAAGTAAGTTCGTAGAGGTGTTTACTCCTGAGTCCGTCATTCCCGTTGATGACAGTGAATATCCCCAATTGTGGGAATTGAGAGGTCCAATTGTGGATCCTCCGGTCAAAGGGTTCAAGATTGTCGTTCTTGCCAACTGCTCTGTCAATGATCTTCAACTGGAACCCGGTGTGACAACCATCCGTGATCTTTGCATTAATGCCGGCAAGTCTTTCCCTTTGTCCATTGACGGCAGTGGCAAAAAGGTCACCCAATTGCCCCAAAAAGTGAATATCCCTATGTACGGGGTAAAGACCATCGGCAGCCTCGATCTCAAGCCAAACCTCAATAATGACCTCGGGGTAATCGACCTTCTGCGCTCGGTGGCCAAAATTGTGGTTCGTGCAGAAGATGCGGTCACTTCGATAGCGGAACTTGAATCTGTCACACTTGCAAGGTTCAACAGGCGGATCGCATGCGCTCCACTTGATATGTATGACGATACCAAAAACCTGAATTGGGACTCCGATGTCCACCTTTACGGAGATTTAATAGGGAACAACGGCAACGTCTCTAACGACACAGGCTCCGAAGCGGAGAACCTCTCGTTCATTCCCTCCGAAGATAAAAAAGAGTGGACAGCCTATGTTCCCGAGTACCGCAATGTTGACTGTCAGACCAATGAGGAAGGCAAAAAGAAGATCGAACGTGTCGATGCCACGTTTATAGTAGTAAAGTTCAAGGATGTAGACAATGCTTACAAATTGTACTTCCATGACTACAAATGTGTTGAAGGCCAAGAAGAGCCTTTCAACATTGTCCGCAATCACATCTATCAATATAACATAACGGAACTGGAAGGGGTTCATGATCTTAATGTCACCCTTGTGGCCAAGCCATGGGATGTCCGGACTTTTGAGATTGATTACTCAAACACAGTCGGTGTGGCTGATGACGGCAAGATCAGGTGGGAAGACACGAACCATACTTTGCTGGAAGGACACAAGGTGGTCGCGTCCAATGCTGGCAACCTACAGTGCACCTTCAAGATCAGCAGCCCTGTCGGAGCGGAATGGCATGCTGTTCTGGAATTGACGAGCGGTGATCCGGATCATTTCAGGTTCGTCGATGGGACCGGCAATAAGAGCGGCAGCCTGAGCGGAATAGTGGACGGCAAACCTGTCACCCTGACAATCGCACAGTCACCTGAGGGTGTCGGCACCGCGAGGCTGGTCATCTACGCCCGCTACGGCAACGTCAATTTCGAGACATCCAGTGTACTGGGCGGACCATATATTTTAATCAAGGATTAGGCTATGACAAAAAGAGTACTATCAGCCTGCATTCTGGCGGTGTCCACGCTGTTTTCTTGCTCCGAGCACGAGTTTGAAACCGTTGTGGCTGAGGAGAAAGTGGTGACCATCTGTCTTGATCCCGGCACGTTGGCCACGACAAGAGCGAAGTCCTACGGTGAGGACAAGTTCAATGAAAACGTGATCAAGAACGTCAAGTTGTTTTTTTACAAATATGGAAAAAACAAAACCAGCGAGGCCACCTATGTCTATCCTGAAAAAGGTTATTTGCAGGTCACCGGAAATGAGGCGGCTGTTGAAGACGAAGCTGATGGAACTCCTCCGACCACTGGCAAGGTGACAGTTAAACTTACAGTTGATGATTTATGGAAGATTTTCGATTTAACAGGTTCCAGTAATTGTTGGGTATATGCGCTTGTTAATATTAAAGATGTCGTGAGTGAGGACGAATTCAAAAAGTCAACCTCGCTGGATTCCTTGAAGAAAATATCCATAAAAGCGGACTTCGGACCGGACGCGTCCGGCAATGCTGTGCCTCAGGATTCTTTTGTCATGGACGGGGAAGCGGAACTTCCATGGGACTATAGCTGGAATTTTAACTGTACTGTTCCTATTAGCCGCGCAGCCTCAAAGATCACGCTCAATGTCACGAAAATTGATAAGGTTGACAATTGGGAGCCGCTGCCTGACCAGATGAAAGTAGCCTACATGAACGGCATCAATGCCGGCTATGTCAATGGGACTATGGACAAAGCCTCTAGGCAGGGCAACGACAATGAATATCTTTACAAGTCCACGGCCCAAGCGCTCACCGGAGATGCGGCCACAGGTTGGACACACGAGATTCCGTTCTATTCCTACTACAACCTTTGGAGGGATCCGGACAATTCATCGAATCCTGATTGCGGAGAGGCTCCTTACCTGCTTCTCTCGCTTCCGTGGAAGAACGACGCGGATCGTCACTTTACATGTTGGTACGCAGTGCCATTCAACACATTGGAAGGACACCTTGACCGCAACACATGGTACAAGATCAATCTTTCTGTGAATATCCTCGGAAGCGGAGATCCTGACAAACCGACGGTCCTCACTCCGTCCTACATGATTCTCCCTTGGGGCAACGAGGTCGAGACCAACGCCAACCTCATGCGCTACCGCTACCTGATGGTCGATCAGAACTACTACGAGATGCACAACGTCAACTCGCTTACGATTCCGTTCATCTCAAGCCATGAGGTTGAGGCTGTTGATGTTTCGTTGACGTATCTTAACCTGTACCCAAACACAAGCAGTAACAAGTACAGACCAGTTGAGACGAAGGAGTCCACCGGGAACTACTCCTGCACCATTGATAATAACAACCACTCAATGACCTTCACTCATGAACTGAACAATGAATATGGTACTAGCCTTCATGTTTCATCTTTCACACTCAAAGTAAGGTTGCGCCACAAAGATGATTATGAGTTCTACGAGGATTTAACCATTGTCCAGTATCCTGCACTGTACGTCAGGGCCGAGATGAACTCAAGATGTACTAATCCAGAAAAGGGAATTACATCCAATGATAACGCTTCCAATGGCTATGCCTTTGTAAACGGTAATAGGTTGTATCGTGGTGATTACTGGCAACAAGTCTATAATTTCCCCTCTGGAGGCAAACAAGATTCGAATTACGACCCTTACATGTACATCGTGACTCCAAGCTCACTTCCTGCCGGCAGTAATCTTGTCATCGGTGATCCGAGGGAGGAAAAGTACACTGATTTTAGTGAGTTCAACATCACGACTTCAGATTGGTGGGGAAACACGACAACAACTTATTGGGCCGCTCAGGCCGGTTCAATATACCGTGGCAGTAATGTCCGTCTTGCTGAATATTATCCTACAAGGTCTAGTGATGACGTGAAGAATATGATCGCGCCATCGTTCCGGATCGCTTCCTCCTATGGAGTCGTACAGCCGATTTCCTACAATAATGCCAAGAAACGTTGTGCCGCCTATCAGGAAGACGGCTACCCGGCCGGACGCTGGCGTATTCCTACAAGAGCGGAGATCTATTACATGGTGATGTTGAAGACTTATAACAGGATACCTGTCCTGCTTTCATCAGGATCATATTACTGGGGAAGTGACGGCAGAGGCTACAGCCCGACAGACAGCGGCGAGATCAATGATCGGGATGGAGACAGCGGCAACTGCAACGTCCGTTGCGTTTACGATGAGTGGTATTGGACCGACATCAACGAGACCAACAAGAGTAATTACAGAAGCGAATTCATCTGGGGCGACAAACAGAGAAAACAATGAGAAAGATAACAGCATATTCATTGATAGCCATTTTGGCCGCACTGACCTTCGCTGGATGTTCAGACCAATTCACTCCGGCATCAGAGTCTGACGGTCATGGCCTGACATTCTCCATCACCGTGCCTGACGCGGGCGCAATCGCGACGCGCTCCTTCTCGGCAGAAGCCATCACCTCCCTTCACGTCCTTGTCTTCGATGAGAATGGCTATTTCGTGGAGTGTCAGAAAGCTCAGCCGACCGAGCCTGTCTATTTCGGCACCGACATGAACACCGAGTACAAGTTCAGTGTCAACCTTCAGGCCTCGCCCAACAAACGCATCCTTCATTTTGTGGCCAACTACGATTTCGAGAGCAATCCTGTCGAGTACGGTACAGAATATTCAGTGATCAGTCACCTCACGGTCGGGAACGGTCAGGAGGCCTATTGGCAGAGAGTCGTTCTTGAGGAAGGCATCTATCTTAATGATAGTTTGGAAAAAATGCCTGAGAAGGAAAAACTTGTCAAGATCCCTCTTGTGCGCAACTTCGCCAAAGTCGTTGTTGAATCCAAAATCGATAACTTTGAGGTTCTTGGCTACGCCTTGTGGAATGTTCCGGACAAGGGAAGTGTGGCTCCGTGCGTACTTGCCAGTCAAGCTTTCGCGACTTATGCTAAACAAGATGGAGATCCAGGTGATAGCTATGGCAACAATACGTGGGTCTGTAGAGCCTACGATGAGCTTTCCGCCCACTATGCCGATGATTCAAAGTCTTCCGGCTATAAAGGTTACCTGCCTGAGGATGCTAAGATAGTCTCAACTGACGCGTCTTCTTTGACGTTTGACAACGAAGCAAAGTACATGTACGAGCGTCCGTTCTCAGATGATGAGACCAACACGGCTATTATCGTCAAAGGGAAATATAATGAGAAGATTTCCTTTTATAAGATAGATTTGGTCATGCCTCCTGAGCAGGGTGTGTCTGAACACTACAATATTCTTAGAAATTACACCTTCAAGGCCAAAGTTGTCGGTTGCTCGGCTGATGGTTACCAGAACGCGCAAGAGGCGGCCATGAACCCTGCCTCCAACAATTTCATGGCATCTGTTGTGACTCAGGATGTGATCAACATCTCTGATGGAACAGCAAGGCTTTTCGTGACCTACACCGACACCACCATAGTGTCTAGTGATCCGTTCGTTTTCAGGTACAAGTACTATCCGGATTTCAAATCGAATCCAAATGATGTGGAAAATAAAGCCTTGAGTTTCTACGATTTGACCCGGCGTGAGGCTTTGACCCGCGATGACTATAACAAGGAATATGTTGAACTAGGCTCTCCATACTTCGTAATGGCGAAGTACAATGTGATTGAAGAAGTTACCACTGGTCCATGGGCCGGATGGCATCAGACCACTATCACGCCTGACACCCCGACTGACGAGGAACGTTCGGAGTCCGTGATCATCTATCAGATGACAAAGGACAACAATCAGGTCAAGATTGCCCGTACAGTCACTTTCAGACTTCGGAAGCCTTTCACAATGATTCCGGAGTGTGAGCCCGCCAAAGTGTCAGCTGGTGTCGGCCGGAAGGTGAAAGTGAACATCAAGATTCCAAGCGGCCTCAGGGAGTCTCTTTTCCCGCTGGAGTTTAAGATAGAGGCAGTGAACAACAGCCTTTCACCGGACAACTCCCTTACCGCAGACCAGTACCGTTCCGGCTACATGTCCACATGGTACGGTAAGTCAATCATCCCCGGTAACGGTAAACAATCCTATGGCTTCACCAAGACCTTGTCCTACAATGAGTATCTAAGCATGGACTTGACCGATGACAACAGCTACAGGATCGTGCCGTGCGCATTCGTGACCACCAAGTCCAACTCCGCCACCGAGATCTGGATCCAGAACAAGTACTTCTACTTCGGCGATGGCCAGTCCACCGCTCAATTCAATAACTAAGAGAGTCTCTCGTTTTATGACCAGAGTTGTGCCTTGGAACACGGTGATTTATCCTTAGAAACTAATGTTGGATATTCTCCGCTATCGGAACAGCCGGTCGATGTCTTTGACGGTGTGGGGGAGGGCGAAGACCACGACGCGGTCGTAGGGTTCTATGCGGGTCGAACCGATGGCGATGTAGGATTCACTGCCGCGTATAAGGCCACCGATCACAGCGTCTTTCGGGAACGAAATGTCCTTTAGAGTGCCTTTGGTTATGGCGCTGCCGGGGGCTACTGTATACTCAAGAACCTCCGCGTCAGTGCCGCTCATGTACTTGACCAGACGGGCCTTGCCACTGAGGGTGAACTTGAAAAGGCGGCCGGCTGTGATGAGCTTCTTGTTGATGACAGAGTCTACGCCCATCTCCTCGGCGAGGTGGATGTACTCGATGTTCTCGACCTCGGCGATGGTGCGGTCAACCCCGAACTTCTTCGCCACGACGCAGGCCAGGACATTGGCCTCGTCATTGCCGGTCAGAGCCAGGAAGGCATCGTAGTCCTTGATCCCTTCCTCAAGCAGCAGGTCAGAGTTCCTGCCGTCTCCGATGACCACTATGACATTGTCCGGAAGCCTTTCTGACAGAATCATGCCGCGCTCTTTGTCCCGTTCAAGAATCTTCACGGAACTGATTTTCTGGCTGAGTCTGGCGGCCACCAGTTCGGCGATGGCGGAACCGCCGAGAATCATCACCTTGTCGATCTCTATGTTGCTCTTGCCGAGGAACTTCATCAGGAATGCCATACCATCCCGGGTGGCTATGATGAAGACCAGGTCATTGAACATGAACTTGGTGTCGTACTTAGGCATGATCGTCTTGCCGCCACGTGAGATGGCGATCACGCGGAACTGCAACTCATCGCTGGTGGCTATGGCGGCGAACTCGGCGATCTTCATGTCCAGAAGAGGGGAGTCCTCCTCCAGTTTGAACACCTCGACCTGAAGCTTTCCACGGGCGAAGTCCATTGATTCGGTCGATGACGAATGCTTTAGGAGATCGAATATCTCGTCGGCGGCGAGTCTCTCCGGGTAGAACATCAGCTCGATACCCATCTGCTTGAACAGCAGCTTGTTCTCGGCTGACAGAAAATCATTGTCATCAATTCTGGCGGTAACTTTCTTCGCTCCGAGGTTCTTGGCCAGAAGAGCGCTCACAAGATTCACTTCCTGCGGCACGAAAGGCACTACGGAAATGAACAGGTCGGCGTTCTGCACATCGGCCTCACGCATCACCCCCAATGATGATGGCGATCCCTCGATGGCTATCACGTCGGCTATGGCGCTGATGTTGGCGAGCCTCTGCTGATCATCGTCAATGACGGTTATGTCATTGGCCTCCAGACTCAGCATCTTGGCCAGATGCGAACCGACCTCTCCGGCTCCCTGAATGACGATTTTCATATAAACTTCCTTAAATATTCAAAAATCCCGTTGCCTTTCAGCATCGCGAGCGGGACGATCCACTCCGGAAATAGTGCCGGAACATCAATCCGGCGGTGAGTGTCGGCATATTCCTGAATCTTCTTGACGTCAGTTTTGACCTCAAGTCTGCGGAACTCTCTGTGTGCCTCCCAGACAGCTTTGAAGCAGTCCTTTTTTCCTGTCAGCAGATAGACCAGAGCGGAGCACCCGTCAAGACATTTTCTGATGAATATGGTGCCTCGGGCGCGCCTGCAAGCCTTGACGGCAGCCTTTTCCGGAGTTAGTTCCCTGATTTCCTGCAATGAATATGTCTTTGCGAGGTTGTTCTGGAGCATCAGGAGATTGTTCCTGTAGTTCAGTTTCAACTTCCATGGGGAGTCGTTCGGCAGGGTGCCGCCTCCAAGATGCCATACAACCGACTGAGGCACAACGAATATGCTCTTCCCCTCCAACTGAAGCCGCCAGCAGAGATCGATCTCCTCCATATGGGCGAAGAATCTGTCGTCCAACCCGCCCATCCTTGAATATTCCGTCTTGCGCACCATCAGGCACGCTCCTGTGGCCCAGAAGACTTTGGCGGGGGAGTCGTACTGGCCTTCGTCTTTCTCCACCCTTTTGAGAACCCTTCCGCGGCAGAACGGGTAGCCGAAACGGTCCAGAAGGCCGCCGGCCGCACCGGCATATTCAAAGCTGTCCTTGTCGTACCATGAATGGAGTTTCGGGGCGCATGCGGCGCACTCGGGATGGCTGTCCATCCAATCCGTGATCGGCCTAAGCCAGTCCTTAGGAACTTCGATGTCTGAGTTGATCAGGACAAAATAT
>ERZ808266.90-NODE-90-length-38387-cov-7.313628_pt1 | contig 38387 bp, 37 predicted proteins | sample MGYA00521278_ERZ808266 | MGnify/ENA primary metagenome ERZ808266 (study PRJEB31516, sample SAMN03275591) | gut metagenome | biome: mammalia-associated habitat; material: feces | host: Papio cynocephalus | place: Kenya | collected 2012-08-02 ... | reverse complement strand
GACAGTTACCGCACGCATTTTTTCATGGCACTCTCTAGTAGCTTTGCCCTTAATTTTAATTCTTTCGTTTTTGGCTAATCTAACGTCTTCATCCATACTTATAATATAGAACAAAGATGTTATAATTTAAAAAAACTTGCCATTCAACTTCACCTAAATCTTAATAGATTATAGATGAAGGACTCTGACTTCGAGTCATAAAGAAAATGTAAAGATTATTTAGCTTACAGGAAGTAAAAGTGTCAAAACAGTGAAGAAAGATGTTGTTAATGTGCATTAGCTTTAAACTTGTATTTTCTTTTTTTATATTCTTACAAAGAGGTTATAAAAATGAAGGCAAGTAAAAAAGTTATTTATTTATTGGTTGCACTAATGGCACTTTCTTCACTTTGGGCAAGTGGAGTTGGCGAGAATAAAAAAGATTTTGCTTCTTTGGATTTAAAGACAGAGAGTATAGAGACTATTAAAACAAGCTATTCTAATGCACTTGGAGAGTACAATGAGCAAAAGACTAAGCTTGTAAATAGCATGGATGAAGCATATAAAAAGAAAGATGTTAAAGAATACTTAACTCTTAGAGATTTATACTCATCTCTATATAAGCCAACAATCGACGAAGAAAAGACAGAGCTCCTAGTTGAAAGAATTCTTAACAGTACAGACGAAAATGAGAAGAAAGAGATTTCTGACTTTCTTTATGAAGAATCATCCTACTATAATCCAACTCTAACATTTGTCGTTGAGGATGGTAATAGATACTTTACGAAGACGGTAATGGTAGAACCAGGAGAGACTATTGTATCTCCAGAGTATTCATCATCTACAGCAACACTAAAAGGCTGGGGAATTACAAAAGATGAAGTTACTTATTCGTCTAATGATGAAATAGTAATGCCATACACATCCACTGTCTTGTACGGAATTTTAACAAACGCAATTACATTTGAAGATGATGTAACAGGTTATTACTATACAACAGAAGATAACACAACTACAGTTGTCAATCCTCAATCTCCATCTGAAGAATATATCTTCTTAGGTTGGTACAATAATGGTAAGAAACTTGAAGATGATACTGTTGAAAGAGAAGATGGCGAGAATTTGATATATAAGGCATATTGGAAGGCCCTATCTGTTGATTCATACTCTGTCAAATATTATGAGACAACATCAGTTCCTCAGAATGAACAAGTAAAGCTTACTCTAGATATTACAAACGAAGGTAATACATCGCTTAATGGATTAACTCTAAAGCTAGAAGAGAATGAGAATGTAAAAGTACTTTCTCCATCTTTGAAAGCAAGAAGAGTAAATGCTAATAGAACGGTAGAAGCTAGTTTTGTTATCGTTCTTACAGGGACAAGTGGAGAGACTGTTGAAACAAATCTAGTTGCAACAGATAGTGAAGGAAATAGTTGGACGACACCAATTTCCTTTACTATAAAATAGGAAAATAGACTTCTTTTTCTGACAAAAAATACAATAGTGTAAAGTAATAGTTGATTCTTTTTACTTTACACTTGTATAATAAATGTCAGAAAAGAGGTTATATGGATAATAGTATTAAACCACACACAGTCGAAAAGTATACATTCCGTTCTTTGCTAGAAAAGGTTGAAGTTTCATATAAAGAGAGAGTTGCTTACTCAACTTATCTAGATGAAAACGGAAATATTACATACTTTGAGCTAAAAGAAAGAGCAGAAAAGATTTCTTCATATTTAATATCACTTGGCTTAAATAAAGAAGATAAGGTTGCGATTTTTAGCCCATCGTCTCCTAATTGGATGGTAGCTTATTTGGGAATAGTAAATATATCTCTTGTTGCTGTTCCAATTCTTTCTGATTTTTCATCAAGAGAGAGTTCTGCGATCCTTGAAGAGAGTAATGTAAGTGTTATCTTTACCAATGATAAGAATTACAAAAAAATTGAAGAAACAACTCAAAAAAAAGCCATTAAGGTAATAGATATTTTTTCTTTAGTACCATATGGAGAAGAGGAATGCATTCTTTCAACTTCTATTAATAAAAATGAAATAGAAAAGAGGACACCAGAAGAAGGTACAATAGCTTCTCTTATTTTCACTAGTGGTACTACAGGTAGAAGTAAAGGTGTTGTTTTAACGCATAAAAACCTAATTTATTCTGCTGATGAAGCTTCTCTACCATATATGAAAATAAAGAAGGGCTACAGGGTATTATCTATTTTACCAATGAGCCATGTATATGAGTTTACTTTGGGGCATGTTCTACCGTTAATGATGGGATGTCACATTACAGTTTTATGTAAGACTCCATCGTCTGCTATCTTACTTCCTGCCTTTAAGAGAGTAAAACCTCATATTGTAATGACAGTGCCTTTAATTATCGAAAAGATCTATAAGAGTTTTGTAAAACCTATCTTAGAAAACAGTAAAATAAAGGTGCTAACTAAAACAAAATTGGGAAAGAGAGTTGTATATAGCTTTATAGTTAGAAAACTTCTTTCTTATCTAGGTGGCGAAGTTAAATTCTTTGGTATAGGGGGCGCACCTTTAGACAAAGAGACAGAAGAATTTTTGTATTATGGATCATTTCCATATGCTTTAGGTTATGGCTTAACAGAGACAAGCCCTCTCATTTCTGCTTGTGGCCCAAAGAGAAGACAGCATTCTCTCAATAAAATCGGAAAGCTTGTAAAAGGTTTAGATGTTAAAATTCTTGAACCAAATAGTTCAGGAATTGGTGAAATTGTTCTAAAAGGGCCAAGCGTTATGTCGGGCTATTACAATAACGATAAACTCAATAGCCAGTCTTTCACAAATGACGGCTACTTTAAAACAGGTGATCTAGGCTGTATTGACGAGCGTGGCTTTATTGCTATCAGAGGCAGATCTAAAACAATGATTCTCTCTAGTAGTGGAGAAAATATATACCCCGAAGAGATTGAAGAGCTAATAAATAAACGTAAATATGTAGAAGAGTCCCTCGTTGTCGAGCACTCTGGTTCTCTTACAGCTCTTATAAAATTAGATTTAAATGCTCTAAAAGACAAATTAAAGATTGCAAAAGAAGATGTTTTAACTGAAGCAAAAAAGTATCTAGAGGAGATAAAGAAAGAAGTTAATAAGGAACTCAGTTCGTTTTCTCGTATTAGCGATGTAGTTATACAAGAGAAGAGATTTGAACGTACACCAACTATGAAAATAAAAAGATTCTTATATTAACTACCCTATAAAATATGATAGTAAAAGCGGACTATTAGACATTTTGTATAGTTAATCTCATTGATAAGTGAAGAATAGAAATAAATTCCTATTTCTTTCTTTGCTTATTTTTATTAATAAGAGAATGGACGGTTAGCGATGAAAAAGAAAGAAAAGAAAATTACATATAGAGAATGCAGAAGCATAAAAAGATTAGATGGTTTGAAAATGAAGACTCTAAAGCAGTACACCTTTAGAGCTTTTTTAGATGCCATTGTATCTCGTACAGGAAAGCTAACTGCTTACTCTGTTTTTGGTGAAGATAAAGAAAAGAGCATAAGTTACAATCACTTAAAGTATTATAGCGAGGCAGTCTCTTCGTTCCTTTTGAAAAATGGACTTCAAAAGGGCGATAAAGTCGCCATTATGGGAGAGAGTTGCCCTAATTGGATGATTATGTATCTCGGATGCACGATTGTTGGTATTGTGGCAGTTCCTATTCTCCCTGACTTCTCTTCTAGCGAAGTATGCGAAATATTAAAACAAAGTGATTCAAAAGCAATTTGCATTCTTTCAAAGCATTACAAGAAGATTGAAACTAAAGTAAAAGAAGACCATTTATTAACTATCCGTATGGATGATTTAGCCTATGTTCCTACCATTGCTGAAGGCTATGATTTTCAATCTTCTCCTGCAATAGCTATAAAGGAAAAACAAGTTGATCACGTTTTAATAAATACTTCAAGCCCAGATGAAGAGGATTTAGCTTCAATTATCTACACAAGTGGTACAACTGGAAGAAGTAAGGGAGTAATGCTCACCCATAAGAACTTACTTGTTTCAGCAGATGAAAGTACAGATACCTATGTAAAGATTAATAAAGGTGATAAGGTTCTCTCAATTCTACCAATGAGCCATTGCTATGAATTCAGTATTGCTCATTTGTTGTGTTTATTGCGTGGCTGTGAAATAACATTTTTGGGTAAACCACCTGCAACTACTATTCTTATGAGGGCCTTTAAAGAAATAAGGCCACATATCATTCTTACTGTTCCTTTATTGATTGAGAAAATATATAAGTCAGCAGTAGCACCTGTTATAAAAACAGATGAGAAGATAAAAAAGTTATTAAAGAATCCACTTACTCGCCCAATTGTATATCATTCAATAAAGAATAAGCTTGTAACAACAATGGGCGGAAGAATGAAGTTCTTTGGCATAGGAGGAGCTCCTCTCGACAAAGAAGTTGAAGAGTTCTTATTTAAAGCAAAATTCCCGTATGCTCCAGGTTATGGATTAACTGAAACAAGCCCGTTAATTGCAGCTTCAGGTCCAAAGAAAAGACAACATAGGCTTGGCTATATAGGTAAGGTTGTTAAGCATGATAGAGTAATTCTCTTAGATAAAAACGAAGAAGGAATAGGTGAAATAGCTGTAAAGGGCCCAAATGTAATGAAGGGTTATTACAAAAGAGATGACTTAAATGATGAAGTTTTTACCTCTGATGGTTACTTTAAGACAGGAGATCTTGGCTATATAAGCAATGAAGGTTTCTTAACAATAAAGGGTAGGGTAAAAACGATGATTCTTGGTCCTAGTGGGGAGAATATCTACCCAGAGGCAATTGAGAGCATAATTAACAACATGGATTATGTTCAAGAATCGATAATAGTTCCAGGAGAAGGTGGTCTTGTTGCTCTTATTAAACTCGACTTGGAATCTATTCAAGATAAACTCAAAATGAGTGCTGAGGAAGCAAAAGACTTTGCTGAAAAGTACCTAGCAAAGCTAAAAAAGGCTGTAAATGCTGAACTCTCTAGCTTCTCTCGCATTAGTGAGACTCAACTACAAGAAAAAGATTTTGAAAGGACACCTACACAGAAAATTAAGAGATTCTTATATTCAGGAAAAAAGAAAAAAGATGAAAAATAATAAGTTTTGGCATAGCATTAAACTATGTCAAAATTTAAAAGAATCTTAATTGTAGCACTTGTTTCTATCTTTTTTTCGTCGTTTTTGTTTGCCTCAATGCGATTTAAGTTTTCTTTTTCTCCTTCTGTTCTTTATGACAATAGCCCTACGTTCTTTTCTTCGACAGAAAGTACTTGGGCTAAAGAGGATTCTTTAGATAAGCCAATAGAAGATTATTGGGAAAAGACTCAAGATTCGATAAGACGTTTTGACAACAGACTTCCGCTTCTTTCTGGGGGCTTTGAAATAGAAAACGACAACATATTATTCGCAATCAAGCTAAACATAAAAGAAGAGCTTTATAATTTCCTTTCATATTCGCCTAAAAGCAACGTTCCATACATAGGAAATACAAAGTATGCAATAACAAATGCACAATATCCAACTGTTGCATTTTTAGATTATAAAAATAGTCTATTAGAGCTTTCTATAGGGCGGCGTCTCTTTCATATGGGCCCAGGAGAGTATAGTTTTATCCTCTCTCCTGTGCAGCCATACTTAGATCACTTTTTTTCTTCTCTTTGTTATCGCAAAGAGACTTTCTCCCTTATTTATGATTTCTATGCACTTTCATCTTCCAATTCAACCTTTACACCTGGAGGAAGAACAAGCGTCTATAAAACGTTTTTTATTCATAAGGCTACATATGAAAGAAAGGGCTTAATTATAGCACTTAGTGAACTCAATTGCGTCTATGATGCAATCCCAACGCTTGCAGATTTTACGCCTTTTGTTTTATGGCATAACCAATATCAAGAAGAGCACTCTAACGTCATGATAGAGCTTAGCTTTGAGACAAAAATTAAAGATATAAGGCTATATGGTTTGTATGCCCAAGACGATATTTGCCTTAAAAATGAGAGTGACAATCTTAAACCTACAGCACTTGGCTTTGCTCTTGGTTTAGATTGGCAAATAAAAAAAGGTAATAGGTATCTCGCTCCTAGTACGAAAGATAGTGATTATATAAGACACGAAAAGAATCTAAAAGATGAAGGCGGCTTGCATCTTGCTTTCGAGTCTTATTTTGCAACTAACTGGCTCTATAACAGAAGAGATCAAAGTCCAGAAGGGACTTGCACGTCTGATAAATATGGAAAGATTACTTTACCTTACCGTTTTTATTCATCTAATGGAGGATATACAGATAAAATAGATGCATATTATCTTGGTTTTCCATTTGGACCGGGAAGCATTTATTTTAATTTAAAGCTCTCCTCCGAAGAGATGTACCATAAGCTTTCTTTTTCGTTTTCAACACTTTTTAGGGGTGATATTGATATAGACACTAAAATAGAAAAAGGTTCAAAAGATAAGTGGCTAGAACTTCAGGGCAATATAAGAAGTGTATATTTTATTACGCTTGAAGCTGATAAAGTTTTAGAGAAGATATCTCCGTCTCTAGCACTTTCTTTTTCTTTAACGCTTAGCATGACTAATGAATATCATTTTACAACACAAGGGCGGCTATCGTTTATTTACGGTATTTAAAGATGAATAGACAAATAAGAGCTTTCGTTTTATAAAATAGCTGTGGTTAGATTAGATAGATTTCTCTCGTCAAATGGAGAAGCAACTCGAAAAGAAACAATTAAGCTTGTTAGAGAGCATCGAATTACAATTAATGGAAATCTTGCTGTTCGTTCTGATGACAAGATTGATGAAGAAACGGACTTAATTAAGGTTGATGGACGCATTATAGAGCCTTTTCATCATGTAGTGATTGTAATGAACAAACCTGCTGGTTATGTTACAAGTACAAGTGACAATAGAGATAAAACAGTAATAGAGCTATTACCTCCACGTTTTATTCGTCTTAAGGTTTTTCCTGTTGGTCGACTAGACAAGGAGACTGAGGGGCTTTTGCTTTTTACAAATGATGGAGAGCTAGCTCACCACCTTATTTCTCCTAAAAAAGAGATAGAGAAAGAATACTTTGTCATTCATAAAGGCGACTATGGTAATGATTTAATAGAAGAATTTAGACAAGGTCTTGTTCTTCTAGATGGAACTATTTGTAAAAGTGCAAAGCTCATAAGGTTGGAGAAGGGTAAAAGCTTACTCATAATTCGTGAAGGAAAATACCATCAAGTAAAAAGAATGATGGGACAAAAGGGCTTAGCTGTTACATATTTAGAAAGAATTAGGGAGGCTAACATTACTCTTTCTGGTCTTAAAAGGGGAGAGGTAAGGGAACTTGGTGAGGAAGAAATAAAAGAGCTTAAAGAGTCTCTCTAGAATCTTTGTTTTCTTTCATGAAAGATTTGATGATTAATTCATCATCAGCCTTTTATTTTTCGATATCGATTGAGGATAGGTCGTCTTTTCTAGAAAAACCTGAGAGACACTTATCATAAAAAACTATTATCTTAATGACATTAGAGTGATGAACTAAAGACTCTTATTTGTTATTTTCAAATTACATACTTTTCTAATGGAGTTAAAGAACTACCATCACAGTAAAAGGACGGCATATATCTTTGTTATTCCCTTTATAAAAAGTGATCTTAAATTGACGGTAGAAACGAGTTAACGACGTTATAAGATAAAAACATATCGCTAAAAAAGTATTGATTTTAAAAATCAATATTCATATACTCAAGCCAACAAAATTCAAGTATTGGAGGATTATCATTATGATGGGTCGTTTAAGAGCAATGCGCGAGCCTTTGAAGTATGTACAGGGAAGAGACGCTCTTTTAAAGTTCTATGAAGAAATGGGTTTCATGGGAAAGAGATGGCTCTTTGTCTGTTCCAACAGCGGATACAAGGCTTGTAAGGATAAGCTCGAAAAGAGTTTTGAAGGCAAAGATGATTATAGAAGATATGAAATCTTTGGAGGAATCTCAAGTAATGGTGAAATTAATAAGATGAAAGCCATTGTTGAGGATGACAAAATTGACACAGTAGTTGCTGTTGGTGGTGGAAGTGCTATAGATACTGCAAAGGCAACAGCATACTATACAGGAAAAAGAATTGTTATTATTCCTACAGTAGTTGCAACAGATGCACCTTGTACAGGACTCTCTGTTATTTATAACGATGATGGTAGCTTTGATAAGTATCTTTTCTATCCAGAAAATCCTGATGCAGTTATTGTTGATACTGTTGTTATTGCCAATGCACCTGTAAGATTTCTTATTGCAGGAATGGGAGATGCTCTTGGAACATATTTTGAAGGAAGAGCTTCAATTAGAACAGAGTCTTCATCTCTTGAGGGCACAGGTATTACAAGAGCAGGTCAGGCATTAGCTAGACTATGTTATGATACCCTTCGTGAATATGGAAAGGCAGCCATAGAGGCATGTAAAGCTAAGGTAGTTACACCAGCTTTGGAGAATGTAATAGAGGCGAATGTATACCTTTCTGGTGTTGGTGCCGATAACGTAAACTGTGCGGCAGCTCACTCTTTTTATAATGGTGTTACTTCACTTGGTGGTAAGCATGCTGACCATGGTGCATGCGTAGCTTTTGGAACTCTTGTTCAGCTTTCTCTTGAGGGAGTAGAAAAAGAAGAATTTAAGGAAGTCCAGGACTTCTGCCTAGAAGTTGGTCTTCCAGTTACTCTTGAAGAAATTGGTGTTACAACAGATGAACAGATTTGGACTATTGCGAAAAATGCTTGTGCCCCAGGCGAGACTATTCACAACCTAGCAGGAGATGTTCAGCCAGTAGAACTTCATGATGCAATTGTAGCAACAGACAGACTTGGTCGAATTGCTCTTGGAAAGTGAAAAATAAGTCGTTTTGATTTCATTTAATCGTGGGGCTATTGCTTAGTTTAGAAAATGCAATAGTCCCAAACATTTCTTTTACTTTCTTAATAGGGGCTTATATTCTTTTGACTTTAGGTACAGAGTGAAACAAGGTTCTTCATTGTTTTTTAAGAGTAAAAAAGCACCAAGAATTGAAATAAAAAGCTCAATAATCTTGCTTCAGTTATATCTGTAAAACCAATGAACTTCAGAAATAATCTGTCTAGTATTTTTCAATTATTACGTCTGAAGTTAAAATGAAAGATATAGTAACTCTTGGGATAAAAAGCTTTTACTGTTGCTTAATTCTTAGTGTTCTCATCTAGTTCCATTTTTACTCAAGAAAGGAATCAAAAGTCTTCAGACATAAGAAAGTCTTTAAGCCGTATATGTTCAACTGTGCTTGTTGAATAATCTATTTCGTCATTTGTTATGAGAATTCTTTTATCTTTTTGATCAAGATTTCCAAAAGCCCCAAATTCTCTTTTGTAGGTATTATCATCTACTACAGAGTAAGCGACTTGAACATAGTATCGCTTAGAATTTTTCTCTGCTAAAAAATCTATTTCTTTGCCATTGTTATCAAAAACACTTACAGCGTAACCCCTGTATATGAGTTCATTGTAAACAATGTTTTCCATATTGTGTGTAAGGTCAAATCTATTATCTTTAACCCGTATGGAATTCAAGGCGACGTCGCAATCATATAGTTTTTTGCTGTCTTCTAATTCTTTTTTTGCTTTAGTTGAATATCGTGGAACTTGATCAATTACATAAGCTTCTCTTAGATATGATATCCACTTTTGAATAGTGTTTGGAGAAACAGAAAGCCCTTGTCCCTTCAAATAGGCGGATATGGATCTTGATGAGTAAATTCTTGAATTTGATATAAGAACAAAAGATACAACCTTTTTAAAATCGGAGAATTTCTTTATATTGTAGCGACGTATAATATCATTAATTACAATTGTTTCATCTAAGTCATTAAGATATCTTCTTTGGTCTGATGGTGATAATTCTATTCGTTTTGGGAATCCTCCCCATACAAGGTAATCTGATATAGTCATTGTTTTTCCAAGTTCAGATGCATAAGAAAGAAGTTCCTTATAAATAAATGGCCGTATTCTGAATGAAACAAACCTTCCTGATAGTTCTTTCGTGAATTCGCTAGAAAGAAGTTTAGAATTGGAGCCTGTAATAAAGACAGAACAATTCTCTTTCCTAAGAGATTTGACTGCAATGGCCCAATTTTCAATTTCTTGAATTTCGTCTAAAAATACATAGCATAGCCCTTCATTTCTATGATCTTTTACATATGTGACGATATCAGACCAAGTTTCAATTGCTCTTGTTTCAGCTCTGTCTTCAAAGTCGATTGAAATAGTGTTATTGGATTTCTTTAATATTTCATCTTTTATTTGTTCAAGAATTACACTTTTTCCGCATCTTCTTACACCAGTTATCACTTTTATAAGGTCACTATCATAGAAACCTCTTATTTCAGCGATGTATTTTTCTCTTTTTATCATTGCATAATCCTATTGCGCAAAAATCCAAAGTATGGAAATTTGCTCACTTGTATTTAGAATTTTTCCACATTATTGCTTTTTGCTCAATACAACACTAGAGCATGTTGATTTATTTTAGATAAGAGTGGAGGTTAGATATTTCGTGTTTCAGAATTCATGCAAAAAAAAGTCCTTGCTTAACAAGGACTTACATGTGTTCGTGAGAGACGGGGATCGAACCCGCGATCTCCGGCGTGACAGGCCAGCGCGATAACCAGCTTCGCTACTCCCACATGACAAGGAAAATATAGACAATTTAAATAACACTGTCAACAGCCTTTTAATTATTTTTTTAAAAGTTTTTTCAATCTAGTGGTTGTGTTAATTCTTGAAGCTTTGTGTTATATAAGAAATATATGTCTGAACCTCTTATTAATAAATTAGATAATGAAACTTGGAGTATTGAGAATAATGGTGTTAGGTTTTTTCTCTTAAAGGGTAAAGAAAAAGCTTTGTTAATAGATAGTGGAATGAATGTTCCATATGTAAAAGCCTTAGCTGAAAAAATATGTAATTTACCTGTAAAACTACTTAATACTCATGCAGATATAGATCATATAGGAGGAAATGATGAGTTTTCGTCCTTTATGATGCACCCTTCTGAAGCTATTAATTATTATAAAATACAAAAAAAAGTCGGCATAATTGAACCTGTCTATGATGGCGACATAATAGATTTAGGTGAGAGAGAACTTGAGGTTATGCTTACTCCTGGTCATACTCCAGGCTCGATTATGCTTCTAGATAAGTCAAAAGGTGTAATCTTCTCAGGTGATACTGTTCAAGATGGCAACATATTTCTTTTTGGTCCAATGCGCGATATCCACGCATATGTGTTAGGTCTTAAAAGAATTTCAAAGTGGAAAGGCCAATATGACGTATTATATCCTTCTCATGGAAGCCTTCCTGTTGCTCCTTCTCTTATAGATAAATTAATAGATGGTGCCATAAGAGTTATTAAACACGGAACAGATGCGAAAGAAGCATATATTCTTGATCAAAAAGTTCTTGTTCATGATATAGGGTGTGCAAAGATAATAACTGAGGTAAAAGATGAATAGAGGAGAGGCTGCCTATAACTTTTTTCTTGAAGGTTATAACTGCACCCAGTCTGTTTTGATGGCCTATAAAGATTTCTTTCCCAAGGATTATTTTAGCTTAATCTTAGATTCTTCTTCATCCTTTGGTGGTGGTATGGGAAGACTAAGAGAAGTTTGTGGAACAGTTAGCGGGGCATTCTTAATCCTTGGAAGAGTTTATGGATATCATGAAGCAAAAGAGCGAGAGAAAAAAGCCAAGTTATATTCTCACATTCAAAACTTTGCCTCTCTCTTTGAAAAAGAAAATTCAAGTATAATTTGTAGAGACTTGTTGGGCCTAAGGGGTAAAAGTAGTCCAATTCCAGAAGAAAGAAATAGTGACTACTATATTCGTCGTCCATGTCCAGGATACTGTTTTTCTGCTGCTTCTATCCTTGAAAAATATCTTCAAGAGAATGGCATATTAAATAGTGATGGCGAGATAATTGTTAATTCTTTTCCTTTATCAAATTAATTAAGTGACTAATTCTCTTTACTTCATCTTCTAAGTGTATCTCTTCTTCCTCTAATGCTAGCTCTAATCTAGTTAGTAATAGAGATGAAAAAAGTTCTGTAATAGTTTGATGGTAGAGTGGAGGAAGAGAAAATGATGAGATAACTACTTCTGCTTGTGAATTGAGCATTAGTGTTATCAACCTATACTCACTTTGACTTTCATTGTTTACGAAGTGTGTTGAGAAGATGACTCTTAACCACCTTCTATTTTCATCTTTTAAAAATAAATTTATCCAATGAGAAGTTGCAGAGAGGAGAACATCTTGAACGTTTCCATTTAAGTTTAAAGAGAAACCTTGCTTCATAAAGGCCTTGTGTCCTGAAGATATTATCTCACTAATTATTTCTTCTTTTGAGGTGAAATAGTTATAGAGAGTTGCCTTTGAGATATTAACTCTCTTTGCTAAAACTGAAAGAGAAAAGTTCTCTATCCCGTCATAAGCAATAATCTCAGATGCTTCTTTTATAATTAACTCTTTTTTTGAGGCTGTCATAATATAAGAATACCAACCGAACGGTTGGTTGTCTATGCTAGTTTTTTACTTATTTTTGTTTCTTTCAAACTTTTCCTTGTTGAACAAAAAATATGAAAAAGAAGAGAATCTTTGTAACTTAATTGAAAAGGACAAATACATGTACGCATTAGTAGAAATCCTAGGCAAGCAGTACAAAGCAGAAGAAGGCAAGGTACTTCTTGTTGATAGAATCCCTCAGGAGGCTGGTTCCTCTTATGAGATTAGTAAGGTTCTTGCTGTCGTAGATGGAGAAAAGGCTGTTTTTGGCACACCATGTGTTGAAAATGCAAAAGTTCTCGCTACAGTCGGTGAAGAAGTAAAAGGCGACAAGGTGAAGGTCTACAAGTTCCGCAGAAGAAAGGGTTATAGAAGAACTCAGGGACATAGAGAGAAGTACACCCAGATTACAATCAATAAGATTGAATGCTAAGGAGGCAAAAGAATGGCACATAAGAAAGGTGGTGGTTCAAGCCGCAACGGTCGTGATTCCAATGCTCAGCGCCTTGGCGTCAAAAGATTTGGTGGACAGCTTGTAAAGGCTGGTGAGATCATTGTTCGTCAGCATGGCACAAAGATTCACGCAGGTGAGAATTGTGGCTGTGGTACTGACTATACACTCTTTGCTAAAGTTACAGGTACAGTAAAGTTCTATGAAAGAAAGAATAGAAAGTACTGTTCAATCGTAGCTGTAGAGGCAGAAAACTAATTTATTTATCCATATTATGTTTGGATTTTCAGACGAGACATATATTGATGTTCAGTCAGGCGATGGAGGCGCAGGTTGCGTCTCCTTCCGTCGTGAAAAGTTCGTACCTAAAGGTGGTCCGGATGGAGGAGACGGCGGAAGAGGTGGCGATGTCATCTTTGTCGTCAAAGACAATTTGAGAACTTTGGGTCACTTAAAGATGATCCGTGTTTTTCGTGCCGAAAATGGTCGTGGTGGACAAGGCGCAAGAATGTATGGCCGTGATGGAAGAGACATCGAAATTCCAGTTCCACCAGGAACAGTTATAAAAAATGCTGAGACAGGTGAGATAATTAAGGACCTTTCTGGAGAGGAGAGATTTGTCTTCCTAAAAGGTGGAAAGGGCGGTCTTGGCAATTGGCATTTCCGTACTTCAACGCATCAAACTCCTCGTTTTGCTCAGCCAGGAGAAAAGGGCGTGAGCATGAGAATAGGAGTTGAGCTTCTTGTTATAGCAGACATAGGCTTTGTTGGGTTTCCTAATGCAGGAAAGTCTAGTCTTTTAAATCTATTAACAAATGCAAGAAGTAAAGTTGCTGGGTACCCATTTACTACTAAGATTCCACAGCTTGGAGTAATGAGAATTTGGGATAAAGATATTGTTCTTGCAGATATACCTGGTATTATTGAGGGGGCATCAGAAGGACAAGGTATGGGCTTCAAGTTCCTGCGTCACATATCTAGAACAAAGGGGCTTGCATACTTAGTTGATCTTAGTGATGACAATTACTTAGATGCCTATCAAATACTCAAGAATGAATTGGAAAAATACTCACCAGAGCTAGCAGATAAGCCATCAATTTTGATTGGCACTAAGATAGATGAAGATGGCGCTGCAGAGAGATTTGAAGAGTTGAAGGAGAAATATTCTTCTTCGCTTACAGTTCTTCCTTTGTCTATATATGATGATTCTCTTCTTGAGCCTGTAAAGGTTGCCTTTGCTAAATTAGCTAATGTAGAGAAAGAAGAGAAGATGGATGGAGGTTTTACCTCTAAAATGGATAAGGATGCTTACTACAGAGATGAAGAGTGAGAAGAAAGCCATCTTAGGTGGAACATTTGATCCTGTTCATATTGGGCATATTAATCTCTTTCATTCAATTTCAGAATTTACAGATATTACAACACTATATGTAATTCCTGCCTATGTTTCTGCTTTTAAGAAAGGGAAAAAGTCTGCATCTTTCTCCGACAGAATGGCTATGCTAAATCTTGCAATCATAGACTATGCAGATATTTACCCATTAGATGCTCTAAACATAGTTGTTTCTGATTTTGAAGGAAAGAAAAAAGGCATAAGCTATACAAGCGAGACTATAAGAGAACTCTTTGACAAACTAGAAGATAATGGCAAGGTTAATTTTGTCATTGGTGATGATTTAATAGAAGGACTACCTCGTTGGCATGATTACGAATACTTGAAAAGTTATGTTCGATTTTATTGTTTTACTCGTGATGGAGGAGAAAAGAAGAATCTTGAGGGTGTTGAAGTAATATACATAGATAGTCCTCAAACAATTGCATCAAGTACGATGTTTAGAGATGGAGAAGAGGGCTTAATTACGCCTTCTGTTATGGAGTATATAGAGAGTGAAGGACTATATCAGAATAAGAGATAAGGTTAAGTCTATGATCAAAGAGAGTAGATTTATCCATTCATTGGGAGTTGCCGAAACAGCAAGAATGCTTGCTGTGCGTTTCTCTCTTGATGAAGAGAAAGCTCTTATTTGTGGTATCTACCACGATAGTTATCGCTATAGCACAGATGAAAACACAGTGTCGCTTCTCTTAGCTAATGGATATAAAATAGAGAAGGAAGAAGAGGATGATGTTATGCTTCTTCATGGTGCTCTTGCTTCTTTATATTTTGAGAGAGATACATTATTAGATGTAACTCAAGACATGAAGGATGCTGTTCGTTTTCATACTCTTGGCTCTCCTCGTATGGGCAAACTTGGTGGAATTATATATATTTCTGATTATATCGAACCTGGAAGGAAGCATTTAGAGGATAGCGATAGAATCAGAATACTTGAAAAGGAAACAATTGAGGAAATGGTTCTTTCTATAATAGAGATGCAACGTCCTTATTTTGTTAAAAAAGGAATAAAAGAAGCAAAAATTTCTAGTGAACTTTACTCTTTTATTAAAGATGGTGGAAAATTATAAGAGGTATATATATGGATGAAAAGATTAAAGAAAAGGCAAGTAAGATAGAAGCATATTTAAAAGAACATAATGTTGGCGATGTTGTAGTTGTAGATCTCAACGATTGTTCTTGGGCTTCTTGTTTTGTTATTGGTACAGTAACAAGCGTTGGTCACCTCAAGGGTGTTGTTCATCAGCTTTGGGGCTTCTTAAATGAAATGGGACTTTCTGTTAATAATAGACATAAGACTCCTGGCGATGATGGATGGGAATTAATTGATTGTGGTGATATCGTCATCCACCTAATGAGCCCAGATTTAAGAGAATTCTATAGTTTAGAGAAGCTATGGAAGGCTACAGAAGATCGAAAATAGTTTATAGAGAGCTTGCATTGGCTCTCTTTTTTTTCGCTAAATATGAAGAATCGGTGAAGCCGGTAAAGTTTTAGTTAAAAAATCTTGTGCAACAAAAAACAACAGGTTACAATTCCAATAAATGGCTACATTATCTGATATCGCAAAAAAAGCAAATGTATCGCCTGCAGCTGCTAGTAGGGTTTTAAATCATGATTCTTCCTTCGTTGTAAGCAAAGAAGTAAGGCTCGCGATTATGAAGGCCGCTGTAGAGTATGGATACAAAACACCTAGACAGAAGAAAGAAGATTACAGAGTAATCGAAGTTGGAATAGCTGATTGGCATATTGTTCCAGAATCAAGAAGAGATGAAATAAACTATGATGATTTAGTTCCTCTTTCAGAGACGGGAGTTGATTATATATTTTCTCGCTTAGAAAAGGGTAAATCTAGAAAAGTTGATGCTATCATCGGGGTTGGAATCTTCAATAGCGAAGAAATTGATGAGCTTATGTTCTCTTCTACAAATATTGTTTTCTTGAACAATCATGATAAAGATATTCCTTTTGATCGAATGTTCATTGATTACAATACACCAGTTAAAAAATCTTTTGATTATTTAATAAATAAAGGTCATAAGAGAATTGCCTTTATTACCGGATTAAGTGAAGAAAATGGCATTGTAATTGGACAGAGAAGAATTGATGGCGTTAGAGCAATTATGAAAGAGAAGGGTGTCTATGATGAAGACTTATTCTTTATTGGAAAGATGACCGATGAATCAGGAAAAGAGATGATAAACAAGGCTCTTTTAAGAAATCCTGATGCAATTGTTCTTGGTTCTCAGCTCTTAGAAAATGGTGTCATGGAGGTATATAATAAACTTGAAAATCCTCCAGAGATTATTCTAAGAAGAGATATCGATTTAGGACACAAAGAATCAAATCATCCAGTTGTTAGAATGTCATCAGAACAGCTTTGGCAGATAACTTTAATGCTTATCTATATGAGGAGTAAGGCGGAAGAACCCCCTTTGACTGTTTATATAGAAGCGGCATTTGAAGAATAGAATGGAGGAAAAAATGAAAAAAGTATTAGCTTTGGCACTTGTTGTCATGCTCGCACTTAGCTGTGTATTTGCACAGGGTGCTAGTGAAGTTAAAAATTCAAAAGAAGTTAGTGAGCTTAATATCACATTTGTCCCATCAATGGATGTCGACAAGATTGTTGTTGCAACAGAGCCACTAAAGAATCTTCTTAAAGATCAGTTAGCAACTCAGGGTTGGACAGTTGGCAATGTTAACATCAACGTCAGCACAACTTATGAAGCAGCTGGTGAAGCTCTCGATGCTGGTACAACAGACTTAGCATTCATCCCTGCTGGAACATATGTTCAGTATGAAGATGGTGCAACAGCAATTTTAACAGCTACAAGAGCTGGTAAGAGTGTTAACTCTGACAATCCTATTGATTGGAACAGCAATGAACCTATAACAAATAGTGATGAACTCGTTGTTGGTTACCGTGCTCTTATCTACTCTGGTATTACAGAGAAGGCAAAGGCTTTAGCTGAGAAAGTTAACAAGGGTGAAGCTCTTACATGGGATGAACTCAATGCTTGTTCTTGGGGTGTAAGTAGCACAACAAGTTCTGCTGGATACATCTATCCATCAGTTTGGCTTTATGACAGATATGGCAAGACAGTTGCTGATCTCGATAAGGCTGTTCAGACAGGTTATGCAGCTGCATTTGCAGGTCTTGCTTCTGGTATGTATGACATCGTTGTATGTTACGCTGACGGAAGAATGGATTATGAAAAGAGTTGGCAGGCAGATTGGGGTAGACCAAATACAATTTGGGAAGACACAGATGTTATCGGTGTTACAGATTTTGTCATGAACGACACAATCTCTGCTAGTAAGAACTCTGCTAAGATGACACCAGAATTTATCGCTGCTCTCCAGGATGCATTCATTGCTATCGCAAAGACAGATGAAGGAAAGGCTGTAATTAGTATTTATAACCACGCTGGCTACCAGAAGGCTGTTGATTCAGACTATAACGCAGCTAGAACAATTAACAAATTATTTAAGTAATTTTAAATATAAGATGGGTAGGTTCTCTACCCATCTTATGGAGGTTATATGATTGTTTTTGATTCAGTTAGTAAGGTTTATCCTAATGGAGTTAAGGGTTTAGATAACGTATCACTCTCCATTGACCAGGGTGAATTTGTTGGTATTATTGGTCTCTCTGGTGCAGGAAAATCGACTCTAATTAGATCAATTAATAGAATGCACGATATTACAAGTGGCTCTTTAACTGTAGATGGTGTTGAAGTTGATAGTCTTAAGGGAAAGGAGCTTAGAAGCTTTAGACGTAAGATTGGTATGATTTTCCAGTCGTTTAATCTTGTTACTAGAGCTAGTGTTATTAAGAACGTTTTGACATCTTTTGTTCCCGATCTTCCTTTCTGGAGAGTGCTTTTGGGCATATTTCCTAAGGAAGCAAAAATAAAAGCTTTAGAAGCTTTAGATAATATGGGTATTTTGGATAAGGCCTATAATAGGTGTGACGAGCTATCAGGTGGTCAGCAACAACGTGTTGCTCTTGCTCGTACTCTTGCCCAGGATCCAACAATCATCCTTGCAGATGAGCCTGTTGCTGCTCTTGACCCAATTACAGCAAGACAGGTAATGGATGATTTCAAAAAAATTAATAGAGAAAGAAATATTACAGTATTAATAAATATTCACCATGTAGACTTAGCCCTTGAGTATGTCGATAGAATTATTGGCATAAAGATGGGAAAGATTGTATTTGATGGAAAGAGCAGTGAGATTAACAACGAAATTCTTTCTGAAATATATGGTGGAGACCTCGCTAAGGTAGGGTCTAGTGAAGAGCTAGCAAGGAAGGAATGATTATGTCCTTGTATGATAAGATATTTAAGCCAAAAGAATATACGCTAGAGAATGGAAAGAAGGTTGTTGAGAAAAGAAGCAGAGCACCTCTTGTTCTTTTTATTCTTGTTGTGTGTTCTGTTATATCAATAAAGGTTACAGGGTTCTCCCTAAAGGTTCTTATTCAGAGAGGAAATCAGTTTTTTGTTATTTTAAAGCGAATGTTTCCACCTGATTGGTCGTACTCTTCCTCAATATGGACACCTCTTTTTGATACCATCAAAATGAGTATTATTGGCTCTTTAATTGGCGCTATTGTTGCTATTCCTTTTGCAATTGTTTCATCATCAAATATTGTAAAGAACAAAATAGTAATCTTCTTATTTAGACTATTTTTCTCAATAACAAGAACACTTCCTACTCTTGTTACTGCATTAATAGCTACATTTATCTTTGGTCTTGGAACAACAGCGGGAACAGTTTCAATTGCAATCTTTACATTTGCTTATGTAGGTAAGCTTCTCTATGAGCAGATTGAAACAACAGACATGGGGCCTTATGAAGCTATGATAGCTTTAGGCGCAACAAAAGCTGAGGCTTTCCAATACGCACTACTACCTCAAGTATTACCAGGCTATCTATCTAACAGCCTCTACTGTTTCGAAGGAAATGTTAGGTATGCAGCAATACTTGGTTACGTCGGTGCTGGTGGTATTGGTTTAATTCTTAATTCACAAATTGGTTGGAGAAACTACGATAGAGTTGGAATGATTCTCGTCATTCTTTTCGTTACTGTTGTAGTTATTGAATATTTGAGTTTCTATTTAAGAAAAAAGCTTACATGAGGAGAATAAAATGAAAAATACAATAAAAAAGAACTCCTCTAAGTATACTAACACAATGACAGTACAAGAGATGTACGAAGCTCGTCCAAAGCTTTGGATATATACCATAATTACAATTGTAATTGTGGCCTTGATTCTTGCTTGGTCATCTTCTGCATTCAAAAAAACAGATGGTACTGAGGTCGATGGTAGAGCTGTTGCTCTAAGTATTGTTAAAGGAATCTTCAGTCCTAATAGAGAGCTTCTCTTTAATTTAACTAAAGAGGGTGTTCCATATCTATTACTAGAGACATTGGCAATCGCATTTATGGGCACGTTAGTTGGTGCTATTTTAGCTATACCATTTGCCTTTTTAGGTGCTACTAACATTGTTCCAAAGCCAATTGCTATTTTCTTTAGAACTGTTGTTATGTCAATAAGAACTATCCCTGCTTTTGTATATGGCTTAATGTTTATTAGAGTCACAGGGCCTGGCGCAGCAGCTGGATTATTGACTATGAGTGTTTGTTCAATTGGTATGATAAGTAAGATGTTTATCGAATCAATTGAAGACTTGGATCCACGTATTCTTGAGTCATTGGATGCTTCAGGTTGTAATACATTTGAGAAGATAAGGTATGGTATTGTTCCACAGATAAGTGCAGATTTTGCTTCTACTCTTATTTATCGTTTCGACATGAATTTAAGAGATACAACTGTCCTTGGCTTAGTTGGCGCTGGTGGTATTGGTGCTCCTTTAATTTTTGCTATGAATTGTTACAAGTGGGATCAGGCTGGTGCAATACTTGTAGGATTAATTATTCTTATTCTTATCATTGAGTGGTTCTCAAATAAGCTAAGAAACAAGCTTGCGCGAGGTGTTTGATGCGACTTATTTTTACTAGCGATATACACTCATACCTCTTTCCAACAACGTTTGCAGAGAAGGCCGATAGAAATATTGGCCACTATCGTATCATTAGCTCATACGAAAAAGATAAAGATACTGTTGTTGTTGATGGTGGAGATAATATCCAAGGTTCAGCATTAAGCAAGTATGTAATCGAAAATAAGCTTTTCAATCCATTTCCTCAAGCAGAGACTTTTAGAAAAGGGGGATTGGACTTAGCTGTTCCAGGAAACCATGATTTTAATTACGGACGTGATATCTTTTCTCTCTTCTTCAAGGAACTTGGAGCTCAGATTCTTTGTGCCAATTTAGAAGATAAACGTGGTTTACTCGATATCAAAAAGCACATTGTTTTAACAGATTCTACAGGACTAAGAGTAGGCTTTACTGGTCTTGTTACAGATTATGTTAATGTTTGGGAAAGCAAGGAAAACATTGAAAGCTTTATTGTTAGTGATGTTAAAGAGGCAGCAGAGCGGGAGCTAAAGTGGCTTAAGAGTAATTCAGATTATTCTGTTCTTATTTATCATGGTGGCTTTGAGTGTGACCTTAAAACAGGCAAAAAGCTTCTCGATAGCAGAGAGAATATAGGATATGAAATTTGCCAAGATTTAGATTACTCTCTCCTTTTGTCTGGTCATCAGCATTTAGGCGTTGATTTTACAAAGGTAAATAATACCTATGTAATGCAATGTCCTTCATTTGCTTCGGCATATTGCTTGGTAGAATTAACTAAAGATGGCATAAGAGGGGAACTTAAAGCACCTAATGCTGAGGCAACAGGAGAAGAGAAAAAGCATATCGAGCTGAGAGAGAATGTTGAATCTTGGCTAGATAAAGCATGTGGTGAAATTGAAGAAGAAATAAAAGCTCCATCTCAGATAGAGTCTCTTTTGAAAGGAAACCACATAGCAGATTTCTTTAACTACATACAGATGCAAGCAACAGGTGCAGATATAAGTGTTTGCGCACTTAATAATAACCTTTTCTCTTTTTCAAAAGAGGTTACTATTCGTGAAATTCTTGCTTCATATCAATACCCAAATAGCCTATGCGTAGTTGAAATTGATGAAGAAGGACTGAAGAGCGCTCTTGAAAGAACTGCAGAGTTCTTTTCTCTCACACAGTGGGGACCAACTATAGACCAAAAGTTCCTTTGTCCTAAGATGGAGATGTATAACTACGACTACTATTATGGTATTGAATATGAATTTGACATATCTAAAAAAGTAGGTGAGAGAGTTACTAAGTTAAGATACAAGGGTGAAGAGATAGGATCTAGAAAGCTTTCGCTTGTTCTTAATAACTATCGTATAACTGGTGCTGGAGGTTATGATATTTACCCAAAATGCAAGGTAATAAGAATACTAGATAAAGATGTTCAAGACCTTAGTGTTGAGTATCTATTAAAGCATAAAGGAAAACCTTTATCTTGGCCAAAGGCTGAATTTTCAACAAAGGGCTATCCTATAGATACCGAAAGCCACAAATAAATCTAGGATAAACACAATCTAGTAGTGTGTTTATCCCATTTTTTCTCCTAAAACTTAAAGAAGGCCTTAAATAGATTCTTTAGTGAAAGAGTATCAAAACTCCCAGCTGTCTCATAAGAAGAATGCATAGCAAGTTCAGCTATTCCAACGTCACTAGTTTTGATAGAGACTTTCTGTGTAGATAGATTTCCAAGTGTTGAACCACCAGGTAAGTCACTATTATTGTGAAAAATTTGGTACGGAATATTGTAATTTTCTAGAAGAGCCTTTGTAAAAGCACCAGTTTCTCCGTTGGTAGTATACTTCTGAGATGCAGCATATTTAAGTAGAACTCCACCATTCATCCTTGGCTTATTTGTAATATCACTCTTTTCAGGGAAGGCAGGATGGACAGCATGTCCATTATCTGCACTAAGCATAAATGAGGAAGAAAGTGCGATATAGCGTTCCTCTTCATTCCAGTTAAGAGAGAATGCAATTCTATTAAGAGTTGATGTAAGGAAATCTGAGAGCGCTCCATCTCTTGTTCCACTACCTGTTTCCTCGTTATCGAAAAGACAAATCATGCTAATTGCATTATTGCTCTTTTCTTCGCAGAGTGCTTCAAGAGAAGAAAAAACGCAACCCAAGTCATCAATTTTTGGAGCAGAGAAATACTCTTTATTTGCTCCAGAAAATGAAGGAGAGGTTAGATTGTAGAGGAATAAATCATAATCAATTAGCGAATCCTTATCTTCACCTATAAGAGAAGAAAGGTATGGCAAGAAATCTTTTTCTGTATCGGAAAAGAGAGGAAGCATTTCTTTTTGAATTGATATTTTCCATCCGTTATTGGCTTCTCTGTTTTGGTGTATTGCAAGCGATGGAATTGTAACGTTGAGTTTATCTTTTAAGTCAACAAGACGCTCTTCTATTTTGCCATTCTTCTTAAGAAAGACTCTTCCTGCAACAGAAAGAGGCCTATCTAGCCATGAGTATATTAGTAATCCGCCATAGCCTTCGACATTCAATCTAATAGGTGAAGACTCAACAACTGAATTCCACTTTAGTTTAAAGTTTGGGCTATCTGTGTGAGATGCAACTATATGAAAAAATGAAGGGTTTTCTGGAATGCGAAAGCCAATTAAAGAAGACGAGGAACGCTTAACAAAATAAGATTTTCCTCTTTCTAGATTAAATGGCTTATTCTCGTGGAGTTCAATAAAACCATTTTCTTCAAGCTTATTCTTTGCATTGTTAACAACATGATAACAAGAAGGTGAGTGCGATATAAAATTCATTAGGTTCTTTGTACAATTAATAGCTTCTTTATTCATAAGAGAAGTATGAACCTAATTTTCTCAAGAGGCAATAATCCCTTTTTCTTGTATTCCTTTTGTTGTCCATTTTCCACCAAGAAGGCGAGGAATAAATACAAGCACTCGAACAACCCAATCTAACCACATTCCAATTTGTGTTCCTAAGAGTCCAAGACCAAAATAAACTCCAAGAATGTTTGCAAATAAGACTCTACATATCCACATATCTAAAATGGCTGTTATCATAACTAGCTTTACATCCCCAGCAGCATGAAGCATATTTGGTGATACAAAAGCGAACGTCCAAAGAATAGCTCTGCAAATACAGTCAATTCTTACTGTGAGAAGTGCCAAGTCTATAGCCTCATCAGAGAGTGCATAGAACGTAAGAAGATATGGAGTAAAAATGAAGAAGATAAGAGAAAGAATAAACATTGATACAAATGAAACAGCGAGTAGCTTTCTTATATAGTACCTTGCCTCATCATATTCGCGTGCTCCACAACATTGCCCAACTACCGTGATTGATGCTAGCGAGATTGCAGTTCCCGGAATATCTATTAATGTTTCAAAATTATTGAAGACAGCATATGCTGCAATTGATGCTGTGCCAAAAGATGCGATTGTTGAACTAATTAAGATCTTTCCTACATGAAAGAGAGACTTTTCAGTACCAGCAGGAAGAGCTTGGGAGAGAATCATCTTTGCTATCTTTAAATCAAATGAAGGTTTAAGAGGGGATGGAATATATAGCTCTTTTCTCTTATCGCACACAACAATAAACATTATAAGAGCACCAATTATTCGTGAAATGAGTGATGATGCAGCAACCCCTAGAGCCCCGAGCTTAAAAACAAAAAGGAAGACTGCATTTCCTATAATGTTTATTACATTAGCTAAGAGAGAAACATTCATAGTAATTTTGCTTCTTCCCATCGACCTACTAATGGCGTTAGATGCACTCATTAGGGCATAAAATGGCATACTAATGTATATAGGAATGGAGTAGTCTAAAGCACTTAAGAAGACATCGCTTTCTATATTTCCATATATGAAATCTATTATCTCTGAAGAAAAGATTAAGAGAAGGGCACTTGTTGCAATAGAAAATAGCAAAACGATATTCATTAATTCTTTGCATGCTTTTTTTGCTCTTTCATTTTCCTTCATTCCAAGTAGTTGGCAAGCAACAACTGCACCTCCTGTAGAGAAAGCCATGATTACGCCAATAAGAAGGTTTTGTATTGTGTTAATGCAACTAACTCCGCTGACAGCTGCTTCTCCAGCTTGTGCTACCATTAGAGTGTCTGCAACACCTACTGCTACAGAAAGAGCAGTATCTGCAACAAGAGGAAGAATAAGGTTTATAAGGTATTTATTCGAAAATGGCAGTTTTGATTTGTTGATGTTAAGTGGCTTAAAAATCACAATCTAGCTCCTCATCTTCTAAATCTTCCATCTCGTCTGGTTCTAAAGATGAGAGGTCAGAGGTATCTAGTATAACCTCAAAAACGACTGTCTCTGTCTTTTTGCGTTCTGTCTTCTCTTTCTCTTCCATGCAATTGATTATATAAAAAGGTAAAATATTGTCCATTGAAAGCGCTAATTTATTCACAATGCTGGCGATACGAACAGCCAGCATGTGAAAGGGTTAAATACCCCGAGGCTTGCCTCGGTTAGCTCCTGAGGATAAGATTATCCGAGGGAGGCCTTGGTGTGGAAGATAGCACATTTATCCATAAATCACATAATGTTTGATGTTTGTTTGAGGCTTCATGTATAGTTGTGGGTAAAGTTGTATAAAAAGAGATAGTTATGTTGAGATGGTTATAATTGAAAAAGCCATCTCTTTTCTTTATTGTGTAATTGCTAAAAAAACAAGAAGGAGAAGAGATGACAAGTATCAATAGATTGTTCAAGTTAGCACTTAATGTCAATAACGCAAGGGTTATAAAAACTAGAATTGAAAGAGAAAAGAAAGGATTAGCTAAAGTTGTTGTCGAAATAAAACCATATAAGAGAACTTCTAATAGATGCCCTATATGCGGAAGAAAAAGCTATGGGGAGGCGAATTTTGGAGCGACGGTTATTTTGTTTCGACTGTAGGAAAATTCACAAGTGAAAAAGTAATCAAAGAGTATGTAAAGAACCAAGGAAAAGAGAAGGATTACAAACAGTTACTATTGAATTTTCCGAAAGGAGAGTCCGAGGCTTAGGAGAGATACCTCGGGGTTCTACCCCGAGGAGGTTTATTAGTCTTTTTAAAGGAGTTTATTTCGTTTATAATTCCTAAAATAAGGAAAAAATATATGAAAAAAAATATTATTTTATTTTTACTCCTATCATTAGTACTACTTCTTTCTTCTTGTGCAACAAGTTTAAGTGTTCCATATACACAACCATCAAATGTTAATATGGGAAACTATCGTAACATTGCTATTGCTTCTAGTAGTGAATATAGTGGTAGCCAATCTATCCCACTCTTTATCAGATTAGATATTACTGATCCAAAAATTCAGCTTTATACAATAATGACATCCTATGACTACAATTCAATAAACAGAACGACAGCTAAAGAGCTAACAAAGATGGTAAATAAGGTATTTACTTCATCATCTTACTATTCTGTTCTTCCTTCTGATAAGACAGACGCATATGTCTCATTGTATAAGATAGGTAAAGATCCATCTCAAATGCTTAAAGAAGATGGAGTTGACGCTCTTGTAATACCTAAGATTACTTATCTGCACACAGATGAGTATATTGACGCTAAAAGGACTGTTGATAGTTCAGGTTTGGAAAAAATAAGATACTATATCCACAGATATATAGAGCTATCTGTTTCTTTAACTGTTCTAGATACATCTACTAACAGGATAGTAACAGTTAGGGAATACAATACATCAGATTATGATTATGAAGAGTTTGATCCAAAGCTAACATTCCTTTATGGCTATGGTTTAAGCGAACAAGACTTAGTTAGTAGAGCGCTTTCTTCTCTTATTAATAGCATGATTAGCGACTTTATCCCTACAAAAAGATATGCAAGTATAACGCTTAAGGATAATAAGCCAGAGATTAAGAGCTTAAAGGAAGCATATAAAGCAGCAGAAGATGGAAACCTTGATTATGCTCTTCAGAGCTTTGAAAGAGAATACAATACAAGTGGACATATTCCTTCTGGTTATAATGCTGCTTTGATTCTCGCCTCTCGTGGTGATATTGACTCTGCTCTTTCTATTCTTGATGTGATAAGAAACGAAACAAATGATAGAGATATTAACAAACTCTATCTAACTCTTACCGACTTAAAGGAAAGAAATGAGAAGGCTAAAGAACAGATGACACCTAAAACAGGTGAAATAACAACAACGGAAAGTCCATATAGCTATCTCTTTAATTAAGAAGAATAGAAAAACTTAATAAAGATTAAGTATTTTTCGATTAAAAAATAAAAATGATGTTCTCATTTTTGTTAGGTATTACTCAAAAAATGAAGTTTACTGTAATAAAAGCATTCATTTTTGATAGTTTATTTGACAGGCTAGGGGACATCATTTTGTTTATTTAAAAGTTTTTTCAGTTTTTTTGATTTTTTTTTTACTTCTGCTATTATAAAAAAAGTAAATGGAGGAAGTCCCATGCTATTGTCAATGACACTTGCAAATTACAAGTCTGTGAAGGATCCTCAGACTATTTCATTCATCGCGCTTAGCGATAAAAGGATGGATGCTACAAAGACTATTAGTGGAACAGATAAGTTTGATGTTCTAAAGTCTAGCGCCATCATCGGTCCAAATGGAGCTGGAAAGAGCTCTTTTGTCAGAGCGCTTGAAGCTGTAAAAGGCATTCTTTTTGCCCCAGAGGATTCACCTAATCCTTTACGCAGATACTTAGCAAAAGCTGCTTTTGCTTATGGTGACGGAAAGACAAGACCTAGTGAAATCTCAATGGATGTCCTTCTCAATAAAGGAAACCCTGAAGACGAAAATCAGCCTAGCATTATAGCTCGCTATACAATTAAAGCTACTCAGGAGCGTTTCTATGAAGAATCTCTCCACTACATTATTAACGGTTCAAAGAAAATAATGTTTGAACGTGTTTGGAATAATGGTGAGTATACATATCGCTTCGGTAAATATTACAGAGGAGAAAAGAAGAGACAGGCAAGTAAGCTTGCTGAAGATAGATCCTTCTTACAGGGAGCAGCTCTTAAGGGCGGTCAGACAGCATCTGAGCTATATTCTTGGCTTGATAAATCTCTTGATGTACTTCCTCTTGGTTATGGTCAGAGTGCAGAAAAGGTCATTATTGAGGGCTTAAAAGCTCATCCAGATTGGTCAGATCAGATTGTTAATTTCCTTTGGGCTTTAGACGTAACAGATATCTACCGCTTACAGGTAATTAAAAATGATAAAGGTATGGAGACTGTAGGTATTAGTCACTGCTTTGTAAATGCTAAGGGTACTGAAGCTTATGGTCAGACATTCATGAATGAATCTCTATCTTTAAGAAGATTGATTTTGATTGCAGTATCATTCTTCAATGCATTCATTGACAAGAAAACAATTGTAATCGATGACTTCGGTCAGCTCTTACATCCTTATGTTCTCTGTCACATTGTTGAACTCTTCCATGCAAATGACACAGAGTCTCAGTTAATTGTTGTTGATTGTAACCCAGCTCTATTACAGAAGGGACTTATGAGAAAGGATAGCATCTGGTTTGCAGAGAAGGGAACAGATAGTTCTACAGAGTTTGTTTCTCTTGCTGACTTCAGAGGTGTAAAGGGTAAGGTTAGCATCTATGACTCTTACTTACAGGGTGTCTTTGGTGCTGTTCCTATTGAGAGTGATTTCTGCTTTCAGAATAATCCAGTAAAGGAGACTAAGTAAGATGGCAATTAGAAAGAAGAATAAAGTCGAAGCTAAGGGCTCAATGTTAATGGTTTGTGCTACAGATGCTGAGGTTGCTTTCTTTTCTCAGTTCAGAAAAGACTGCAGATACTCTAACCTCACAGTTTTAAAGAGCTCATCAAATAATCTCGAAAAACTTCTTAGTGAAGCAGGTAGTCTCAGAACAAAGGGTAAATACACAACTGTTTGGTGTGTATTTGGCCTAGATGAAGTTAATGCATCAAGAGAAGATGTAGCATCTGCAGAGGAAATGGCAGACAAGAAGAGAGTTAAGATGCTCTATTTTGATCCATCATTTGATCTCTACTTTGCTCTCTTTGAGATGTCTCCAAGAAAGGTTGTTACAAAAGAAGAGCTCGAAAGAAGATGCCAGCAGGCATTCCCTGGCTATGAGCTAACAACAAAGTACTTCCTTACAACAGGACTCAATCTTAACTTTAAGATTTATCCTCGCTTGGCTGTTGCAGATCAGAACGCAAGATCTTACAACGACCTATGCGATATGGATACTGGCTATAAGGCAACAACTCTTCCTCTCTTCTTTGAAGACCTCAAGAGTGTTTGTGGTCAGGCAGATATGTCTCACGCTAGAAATAGATTCTAATGGACAAAGCTGCCACAATAGTAAGTATGGCCTCATTGGTCATTGCATCTATGAACCTTTCTCTTTCGATTGTGTTTTCAAAAAAATCGAAAGAGAGATGGGCTCAATGGAATATTGTACTTGCCGCTACTCTTTTAGCAATGGCAGTTTTTTATACGCTTAATTTGCTTTCGGGATTTCTTTTTACAGGAATCCCTTTGGTTGTTTTGAGATATGTCTTTGATGCATTTTATATAATCGACACATCATTTATTGTTGTGTTTATTTGTCGTTTTGCATCTTGGCTCATCGCACGACCAATGGGCAAACTAGAGATTGTTTTAACATTTGTCATTGGCGTTGTTTATTTGGCTTTTTCTACTCTTACTACGATAATGGATTTGCCATTATTAAAAGTCTTACAACCTCTTGTTGTCGCCATAAATGTAATCTATTGCTTAATAATTATGCTCTATTACAGGTCAAATATCTCTAATAAACTTATAAAAGATGTGGTCACTGTTTTTGCAATTATTACATTTACAACTGTTCCTCTTTTAGTCATTTCTTCAATATTTACTAATACAAGGCAACTTGTATTTGCTACTGTTGAAATTGCTTATTTCATAATGCACCTAACATTTATGTTTATTGCGCTAGAAAGGGCTGAAGAAAAAAATGCAAAGGAGAAGAGGGAAGGGGAACCTAAGCTTGAAGACTATAGTGAGTTTAAAATCACAGAACGAGAGTTTGAGGTTATTAAGCTAATTAAGAAGGGCTTAACTAATAAAGAGATTGGTTATGAACTAGGAATTAGTGTTAATACAGTTAATAATCATATAGCAAATATATTCCAGAAGACTGGAGTAAAATCTCGTATTGACTTACTAAATGTACTTGAGGAGGCTACCTGGTGAGAGAGGATCTCCCATATAGTTTTAGTGTTCCAAAAGAATGGTATACAAATTGTTATATAGATAAAGGAGCGGAGTGTAGTGCTTCTCGCTCCTTCTCTATTTGTCATAGTGATAATAAAGAAAAAGCAGTGCTTCTTGTCCATGGTTATGCAGGATATCCTGGGGAACTTATTACGCCAGCAGAAGCTTTGTTTCTTTCTGGTTATGATGCTTTTGTCCCTCGTCTTCCAGGTAACGGGACAACAGGAGATGATTTTCTTTCTTCCTCTTCCTCTGATTGGCTTACTTTATGTCGCAATGCCCTTGACGATTTATTTAGGAGATATGAGAAGGTATCTATCGTAGGCCACTCTATGGGCGGGGCAATTTCTCTAATCATGGCTAGTGAGTATCCTCAGCTAAATAGAGTGGTTTCTGTTTGCCCTGCAATTGTTGTAAATGGCTTAGATGACAAAACAGTAAGTGGTTTAAAGCTTATTGCAAAGGTCAAAAAAAGAATAAAGCAAGATTGGCATAGTGATAGTGAATACAAAATGCACTATGAAAATGCCCCATGCGACGACGAATATCTTGGTAAAGAATATTGGTCTTACATGTTTCCGAAAGAAATAATTGAGCTAGATAAAATCGCAAAAGAAGCTAAGGAAAGTATTAAGAGTATAAGAGTAGCAACTTTAGTTATTAGAGCTGGTAATGATGCTCTTGTACCACATAGCGCGATTGAGTACATAAAAGAAAACAATAGCAAAATCAAAGTAGTAACAATAGAGAATGCAACTCACTATATCTATTACGATAAAGTTGATGGTACTGAAGAAAAGGCTATAGAGGAAACAGTCGCTTTTCTAAATAGCAACAAATCAGAAATATAATAATTATGCAACAACATGAGTTGTAATTTTTTTATACTTTCATAATTCCCTCTAAACTAAACAAAAGCTCTCTTGATAAGTCGTTAATAAATAGAAAATCACGACATATAATCAGGGTGCTTATAAATAAGGGGGAACAATGATGAAAAGAAACTTATACGTTGTTGTTGCATTATTAGTGCTTATTTTCTTGTCTGTCTCTTGTGAAAACAACATAATGACAGAAACTGGTTCTCTTGAAATCAAGATAGATAATACTGTCCGAGGGCTAGAGCCAAACATTTCACTAAAAACAGATACCTACAGGATTACAGTAACTGCTCCAAATGGGGAATCAGGTGAGTATAGCTTATCTCCAAATGCAGAATTTGGAACCCTAAAGGGGTTAATGGTTGGTACCTGGAACATTAAAGTTGAAGCTTTGAATTTAAATGGTGATGTAATTGGAGAAGGAACAGAAAAAGTAAATATTGAAAAGGACAAAATTAATAGTGTTTCTGTTACTGTAAAAGAAGTCTCTGGAGAGGGAACATTAACTGTAACGATTGCTGGAAATAATCCCAATAACTCCACTTATAGTTTGAGTATCAAAAAGAATAATAGTGGAACACTAGAAGAAGTAACGAAAGTAGATTTTACCAATGTTAATGGTGTTTTAAAAGCAGAGGTCTCCCTTGATAATGGTTTTTATTCATTCCAAATTGAGTCATCTTCTTCTAAAGAGACAGTTCCTGCTCCAGAAGCTGTAAGAATAGTAAAAGGTGACAGCATTTCTGTGGAATACGAAATTCAAACAAGTGAAATGGGTGATGGAAAATTAACAATAGTAGATGCTATTGTTCCCACTCCTAGTTTGAAATTAAAACTATCATCCTCTTTATTAAAAGAAGGAGATTCTCTAACAGTTACTGCAGAAGGAATGGTCGGCACTTTTGAATGGTTTTTAGATAAAAAGAAAATTGAAGGAGCAGTGACAAATACAGTAACAATTGATAGTCTTTCTGTTCAAGGCGAATATGAAATAACCTGCATAGTACATGATTCTGCATCCATTATTTGGTCTGAGTCAAAATCTTTTGAAGTACATAGTAAGGATTATCGCCCACAAAGCGTTACGTTAAAAGGTAGTGTGGAGTTCTATCTTGCTTCGGATGTTTTAGTTCCAAGAGGATTATATTATGTTAATCTTTACGATGGTGGTTCGAGAGCTAGAAATATTCGCCATTACATAAACTACTACGAAGACGAGGCAACATTTACTTGTTCCTTAGACGAAGAATTTACTAATGAAGGTTATTACTACTATTTTGAAACAGAATATCTAGAAAGCGAGAACAAAACGCTTGTTCTTATCGTTATCGATAAAGAGTTAGAGAGTTATGGCTATCTAAATATCACTAATGAGACGAACTACGATTTAACTCCTTATAATAAGTATGTTGGTAAATTTATTTGTAGAAATGGTTATATACCTATTCTTCCATATAACAAAGGCCGAACAATAAAGCTAGAGGTTGGAACTTATGAGCCAAATAACTATGGGTATACAGGAGACAATGTAGGCTTTGTTTGGCCGAAAATGAGTAAAGATTATATATCTATAAAAGAAGGCGAAACAACTGAAATTACAGCCTATACAACATATGGTACTATCATATTCGAAAATCCCGACTTTATAGATGGCGAAAGTTATTATGTTTATCTTATGAATGGAAATAACCCGAACTATACTTGGTTTAGAGCTAAACAAGGTAAGCTAGTGGTAGATATTGACTCTAGTGATTGTTATTATGACAAAATCCTAATTGTAAAACAGAATAGTCCTGAGACTTATTATGAGACAATTGAAAAGGTTTCAAATGGAGAACAGATTACTGTTTCTGTTGTTGGAAACACAATTAACTATATTGATACTGGTATTGACATTCCATCAGGAAGAGTCGTTATTGATACAGCCTCTAAGGCACTAATAAGTGAGGATGTTTCCTTAATTCTTTGGAATATGAAGAATAGAGGAAGAATAGATAAAAATGGTTATTTAGATTGTAATTGGGGAGACGATTTTTACTTAAACCAAGAGGGTAGACTACATTACTGTAATCTATCTTCCTCTGATTACATTATAAATGTAACTACAGAAAGCAAAACTGATTCAAATGGAAGTTATACTTTAGTGAAATTTACTTTAGATAAAGATTTTGAACACACAGGAACACTCGTTGTTAATTACGATATTCCCGAAAATATTGAGCTTTCAACAAATAATAGATCATCTGTAGGAGTATATAAAAATAGTGAGAAAGAAAGAGCATATATTCCTGTTAAATCAAATGAATCTATTACTTTAAAACTTGAAGCAGGAAGCTATTCGCAGAATGGTTGGTGGAGTCGTATTTATGATACTTCAGGAAAAGAATACTACCCAACATTCACACCTGAAAACTTTGTAATAAGAGAAGGTGAAACAACAACTATAACTGTTACACTTGAAGAGTACTTTGACTAAATATAATTTTAATCCTAGTATTGGGTTGTTATCTATTGAGTTGTTACTTAATAGGTAGCAACCTTTTATTAATTAAGTCTTTTAAATAATACTGTTTTATCCCTTATTGATATTTTTTTCACTTCATATCCGTACTCAAGTAGCTCTTTCTTAAAGGTAAGAAATGAGTGATTAATAGAAAGGCCTATTTCCTTTTCAATTTCTTCAAAAGTAAGTAGAACTTGGTCTAGATTAGTATTCTTCAAATAATCCCATAGTGGGTTGTATTTACTCATGCTACAAGAATAGAGCTTCTTTCTTACAAATTGCTACTCTTATGTTGTTCTTTTCTTTTCAACAGTTTAGAATTTTACCAACTTTAACTTAGGAGAAAACGATGGAAGTTCGTGTACGCTACGCCCCGTCTCCAACTGGGTTGCAGCATATTGGTGGTATTAGAACCGCACTTTTTAACTATTTTTTCGCTAAATCTATGGGAGGTAAGTTTATACTTCGTGTAGAGGACACAGACAGAGAAAGGTATACAGAAGAATCTCTTCAGGATTTATATGATACTCTTTCTTGGCTTGGCATTAAGTGGGATGAAGGCCCTGTTGTAGGTGGCCCTTATGGTCCATATGTTCAATCTGAAAGATTCGACATCTATAAAGAGTATGCCGAGAAGCTTGTTAGAGATGGCAAAGCATATTATTGCTATTGTTCTCCAGAAAGACTTGAAAAGCTTAGAGAAGAGCAAGTTAAGTCAAAGAGCCAATACCAAGGCTATGATAGACATTGTGCATCTTTAACAGAAGAAGAGAGAAAAGAGTTAGAAGCCCAGGGCATTAAACCTGTTATTAGACTTAAGGTCCCAACAGAGGGCAAGACAACTTTCCATGATATTCTTATGGGTGATATTACCCGTAAAAATAAGGATGTATCTCCAGATCCAATCCTCCTTAAGAGCGATGGCTTTCCTACATATCATCTTGCAAACGTAATTGATGACCACATGATGGGAATTACACACATTATGAGAGCTCAGGAGTGGATTCCATCGGGGCCACTGCATATTCTTCTCTATGAAGCATTTGGCTGGGAGCCTCCAGTTTATTGCCATCTTCCTATGGTTATGGGTAAAGATGGTCAGAAACTTAGTAAGCGTCATGGTTCTACTGCTGTAAGAGACTTTAGATTAAAAGGTTACCTTCCTGAAGCAATAATTAACTATGTAACACTTGTTGGATGGTCTCTAGACGATCATACTGAATTCTTCAGTAAGGAAGACTTAGAGAAGTGCTTTAAGCTAGAGAATATTCACACATCTCCTGCTGTCTTCGATTATAAGAAGCTTGATTGGTTTAATGGTCAGTACATCAGAAAGGAGAATGATGAGAAGCTCGCTGAACTCTGTATGCCTTACTTACAGAAAGCAGAGTTTATCTCTCCGGAGCCAACAGAAGAGGAGAAGAAGCTTGTTCTTTCTCTTATGCCAAGCGTTAAGGAAAGAATGAAGGTGCTTTCAGATGTTGTTCCTCTCACAGAGTTCCTCTTTGTTGATAAACCTGTAGAGACAAAAGAGACATATATAGCAAAAGGTAGCAATGAAGAAAATACACTCTCTGCTTTAGAAAAGGGCTCTAAGATTCTTCTTTCAGGTTTAGAGGGTGGTAAGAGTGAAGAAGAGATTGAAAATGAACTTGTAAAGCTTTCTGAAGAGTTATCAATTAAGGTTAATGGTGTATTCCAACCAATAAGAGTCGCTCTAACTAACTCAACAGTGTCACTTCCTTTGTTTGACTCAATTCGTCTACTTGGAATGGATGAGACAAAGAAGAGATTAGAGCGAGCAATCAAATTTTTAAGGAGCTAAAAAATGGCAACAACAGTTACAATGGATAAAATAGTCTCATTATGTAGACGAAGAGGTTTTATATTTCAGTCATCTGAAATCTATGGTGGCTTAAATGGTGCTTATGACTATGGTCCAATGGGCGTAGAACTCAAGAACAATATTCGTGACTTCTGGTGGAAAGAGATGACAAGAATGCACGACAATATTGTTGGCCTTGATGCTTCAATTTTGATGCACCCACGTGTTTGGGAAGCTAGTGGCCATGTATCTAACTTCACAGACCCAATGGTTGACTGTAAAGTTTGTAAGTCTCGTTTCCGTGCAGACCAGATTGATTTAAATGCTCCATGTCCAGTTTGTGGCAATAAGGGAACATTTACTGAGCCTAGAAACTTTAATCTTATGTTCGAAACACATATCGGAGCTAACAGAGATGCTGCATCTGTAATCTATCTCAGACCAGAAACAGCTCAGGGTATATATGTAGACTATAAGAACGTATTGCAGTCAAGCAGAGTTAAGGTTCCATTTGGTATTGCTCAGGTTGGTAAGTCTTTCAGAAATGAAATTACTACAAAGAACTTTATATTCCGTTCTTGTGAATTCGAGCAGATGGAGATGCAGTTCTTCTGTAAGCCTGGAACAGATGAAGAGTGGTTCCCATACTGGAGAGCAGAGAGAATGAAGTTCTATGAGAAGATGGGTATCCATCCAGAACACCTCAGATGGCACCAGCATGGTCCAGATGAACTTGCTTTCTATGCTAAAGATGCTTACGACATCCAATTTCTATTCCCAATGGGATGGCAGGAGCTTGAAGGTGTTCATTCTAGAACTGACTATGACCTTACTCAGCACACTAAGTTTAGTGGCAAGGATCTTACATATCTTGATCCAGAAACTAATGAAAGATATATCCCTTATGTTGTTGAAACATCTGCAGGTCTTACAAGAAACGTCTTAATGGCACTTAGCGATGCTTATGATGAAGAAGCAACTCCAGAAGGAGATGTAAGAACAGTTCTTCACTTTGCTCCACAGATTGCACCTGTTAAGGTTGCTGTTCTTCCACTTGTTAAGAAAGATGGTCTTGGAGAATATGCTTCTCGCTTAGAGCATTCTCTTAGAGATGAATTTAATACATTCTTTGACCAGTCTGGCGCTGTTGGTAGACGCTATCGCCGTCAGGATGAGATTGGTACACCATACTGTGTAACAGTTGATTACCAGACACTTGATGACCATACAGTAACAGTTAGATTCCGTGATTCAATGAAGCAAGAAAGAGTCAGTGTTGATGGTCTTGTTCAGTTTATTAAAGATAAGATGAAGGAGTACAAGAGAGTATGAACAAAGCGCTCCAGGTTCTCTTCGATAGAGGCTTTATAAAAGATTGCACTAATCTTGATGGTCTAAGCGACTTGATGGATAAAGAAAGTGTCTCCTTCTACTGTGGAACAGATCCAACAGGACCATCCTTACATGTTGGTCATATCGTCCCATTCTTTGCTATGCATCACTTGCAGCAGTTTGGCCATAAGCCAGTTGCCTTAGTTGGTGGTGGTACAGGCCTTATTGGAGACCCTTCAGGAAAGACTGAGATGAGAAAGATTCTTCCTGTCGAAGAGATTGAGAAGAATGCAAAGAACATTGCTTCGCAGCTCGCAAAAGTTGTAGATTTTTCTGAGAATCCTCCTGAGGGGTACGGAAAAGCTGTTATTGCTAATAATGCTGATTGGCTTGTTGATTTAAATTACATCTCTTTCCTTAGAGATGTTGGTAAGTACTTCTCAGTTAATAGAATGTTAACCTTTGAAGGTGTAAAGCAACGTTTAGAGAGAGGCTTATCATTCATAGAGTTTAACTACCAGTTACTACAGTCTTACGACTTCCATAAGCTTAATGAGAAGTATGGCACACGTCTTCAAATCGGTGGCGCAGACCAGTGGGGAAACATTGTAGCAGGAATTGACCTCATCCAGAGAATGGGTGGTCCTGAATGTTTTGGTTTAACATTCAATCTTATTATGCGTGCTGATGGAAAGAAGATGGGTAAGAGTGAGAAGGGCGCAGTATTTTTGGATAAGAATCTCTACTCTCCATATGATTTCTACCAGTATTGGAGAAACGTAAGTGATGCAGATACAATAAAGTTTATGAAGCTCTTCACATTTATGGATCTTGATGAAGTTGCTGAGTATGCAGACGAAAAGAGAAATATCAATGATGCTAAAGCAAAACTTGCTTACGAAGTAACAAAGATTATTCATGGCGAGGAAGAAGCTGAGAAGGCTAAAGATGCGGCAACTCATCTATTTAGTTCTGCTTCACTCGAAAACAATGATAATCTTCCAACTGTTGAGTTAGAAAAGAGCCTCTTTGATAATGGTATTGGAGTATTAGATCTCTTTACAAAGAGTGGCTTAACACAGTCTAACGGAGACGCAAGACGTCTTATTACACAGGGCGGAGCTGAAGTTAATGGCGAAAAGGTTGGTGATATTAAAAAAACATTTAGCTATGACGATAGTAAGAATGGCGTCTTTATCCTCAAAGCTGGAAAGAAAAAGTTTATGAGAGTTCTTATTAAATAGGAATTATAGTTAGAGTAAGTGCCTTCGACTAAGAGGGCACTTTTAATTAAACGGGATTTGAAAATAATTCAAATAACTTTTGTAAATATCTTGTGTTGTTAGCACCGTATCTAGAAGATATTCATTTATTATTCCCCATTCATTAAGGCCACGATAATAGAACATTTTAAGTTCATCAGAGATTATAAATGGAGTTATATTATTCTTTAGGCATTCTTTAAACATAATTAGCCTTCCAACTCTTCCGTTTCCATCTTGAAATGGGTGAATTCTTTCAAACTGAACATGAAAGTCGATTATGTCAAAAAGAGATTTTTTCTTCTTCAAATTATAAGAAGAAAGAAGCTCCTTCATCTCTTTACTTACATTTTCAGGAAGTGTTGTTTCTCTTCCTCCGACCTCATTAGGAAGAGCTTTGTATCTACCAACTTTGAAAGAGTATTTGTATTGGTCCAGAGAGCCACTTTTTAAGATTCTATGGATCTCTTTTATCATAGTCTCAGATAGTTTTTTGTCTCCGTTGTCAATTATGTAATCTATACATCTAAAATGATTAACAGTCTCAATTATGTCATTAACATTGATAGCTTTATTATCAATTCCAATCGTGTTTGTCTCATAAATATAGCGTGTTTCATCGTGCGTTAATTTGCAGCCTTCAATATGATTAGAGTTATAGGTAAGTTCAATTTGGGTTTTATGAAAGATTCCACCTGAATATTTTCTTTCTTTCTCTTCTTTCAGTACTTCTAAGAGTGTATTGATCTTTTTTCTTGATGGCTTTACAGCATTTGATGGTATGTACCAAGTTTTACCTTTTAAAAAAGCACTATCGATAAGATTGTTTTCACAGTAATTTCTTACACTACGCTCAGAGATGTTCCATTTTTTTGCTGCTTCTT
>ERZ808266.89-NODE-89-length-38536-cov-4.303864_pt1 | contig 38536 bp, 27 predicted proteins | sample MGYA00521278_ERZ808266 | MGnify/ENA primary metagenome ERZ808266 (study PRJEB31516, sample SAMN03275591) | gut metagenome | biome: mammalia-associated habitat; material: feces | host: Papio cynocephalus | place: Kenya | collected 2012-08-02 ... | reverse complement strand
CTCATCATCGAGCTCAACTCCAACAAGATGATCTCGTTTGAGGGCGAGGAGTCGGAAGCCGGACCACTCAACAGCCGCTTCGAGCAGACGGCCGACACATGGTATCAGCGCAAGGTGTTCAACAACCTGTTTCTTGGCATAAGCACCGACAACGACAACATCAAGCTCGTCAACGAGGCATACAAGGCCGGCAACCTGACCGAGGCGGGCTACAAGGCTGCCATAGGCAAGGCCAAGTTCTTGCGCGGATTGGCCTATCTCTACTTGGTGCAGCTATGGGGCGAGGTGCCGGTGTTTACCGAGGAAGGCGGCAGTGCCACCGAGCGGCAGCCAATTGATAACGTTTACGACCAGATCGTCTCAGACCTCACCGATGCCGAATCGCTTCTCAACGACTACAACGGCGACCCTGTCACGCCGAGCAAGCAGGCTGCCGAGGCATTGTTGGCGCGAGCCTATCTCGCGTGGGGCGACAACCCGTTGAGCTATGAGCAGGTGCAGGCCATAGCCGAGGAGCAGAAAGACCCTGAGTTTACCACCACGCCATCGCGCCTACAGCTGGCCGTGGAATATGCCGACAAGGTGATAAGCAGCGGCAAGCTGGCCCTTGACCCTGATTTCGCCAAGCTCTATGGGCGCGACTATGAGAGCAACAAGCGCGGCACCAACGAGCACTTGTTCACCATAAAGCACGATGGCGACAAAAACGACGCACAGGGCAACCACCAGACCCACTGCGCATGGACGTTCCCATTCCAGAACGGTGAGAACGGGCATGCCTTCAACGAGATACACACCGAGGTGGCCGACATCAACCTCTACGATGACTGGAAGCGCGAGCAGCCTAACGACAAGCGCTTGGCAAAGACCTATCTCACCAAGATCAAGAACCCGGAAGACGGCTTCACTTACACCTACTATTCACCCATCTATACGCCCATAAACGGCAAGGGCGTTGACCAGTCCTATGATGACGCGGAGAACCTTGAGATAACCCAAAACTCCGTGGACCGCATCGAGCTGCGCTATGCCGAGGTGCTGCTCACCAAGGCTGAGGCCCTTGTGCAGCTCGGACGCAACAAGGAGGCCGCCGCACCGTTCAACGAGCTTCGCCGCCGCGCTGGGATAGCTGAGGTTGACGCGCCCACGTTAGACCAGATAAAGCGCGAGTGGGACTATGAGTTCACCTACGAGCAGAAGTCGCTGCTCAACAGCCTGAGATGGAAAGACCTTGTGGCATCGGTCAAGAAGGTGAAAAACTATGAGCACTTCGATGACAGTTATGCCACGGAGGGTGCCACGGGGCGTGATGGCAGCACGGTGTCGTCGTTCTTCGCCAAGGTCCACAAGCATCTCGTGGCCAAGTTCAACAACGTCCGTGGTCGTCACTATCGCCAACCAATCCCAGAGGGCTTGAAAGGCGAGGATCTTGGCATCCTGCCGCAGAATCCTGGCTACTAACTGGCAAATGGTCTCGATCTTTTTTTGAAAGGCGAGAACCTAAAAGGCAGGTCTTTGAAAACTAATTAAGGAGAAAAAGCCGTAACTTTGCATGGCCGTGGGTCGCGTCCGCCCCTTGTGTGCGGAAAGGCTCGCGGCATTGCAAATGAAAAACAAAACATGAAACCATATAATGTCTAAGCAATTCAATTCCAAGCAAATCGTTCTTTGGCTGGGTGCCTTGGCGATAGGCGCGGCCTTTGGACTCACAGGCGTGTCGTGGATTGACCATGTCGCCGACTTCGTGGCGTCTGTCTACACGCGCCTGTTCCAGCTTCTTGCCGTGCCGACCATCGCGCTTGCCGTGGCCACCACGCTCGCCTCGCTCGGAGGGCGCGACGACACAGGCCGCATATTCCGCCACGCCATAACCTACACCCTCCTCACCACCATCGCGGCCGCGGCGGTGGGCATGGCGTTGTTTTTGGTGATTCAGCCGGAAAACCTACCGGTGGGCATGGTGGCCAATGGCGCGAAAGAGGTGCCGGGCGACCTTGGCCAGACCACCTATTACGACCACATACTGAAAGTGGTGCCCAACAATGTCGTGGCCCCTTTTCTTGAGGGCAACGTGCTGTCCATACTCATTCTCGCCGCCGCCGTGGGCATAGCCCTTGCCAAGATGCCAAGCTCTGACGGCAAACAAGCCGTGCTGAGGGTCCTTGGCGGATTGCAGGAACTGCTTTTCACGCTCATCCATGCCCTGATATGGGCCTTGCCATTGGGCATAGCCGCCTATGCCGCCCAACTCTCAGCGCAGGTGTCGGCGGGTGTGGTGGCGGATTCCCTTGGGCGCTACACGGCCGTCATCCTTGGCGGCAACCTCATTCAGTTTGCCATAGTGTTGCCATTGTTCCTCGCCGTCCGTGGCGTGAACCCGTTGAAAGCGTTTCGCGCCATGTCGCCAGCAGTGCTCATGGCCTTCTTCACCAAGAGTTCGGCGGCCACGCTGCCTGTCACCATGCAGTGCGCCGAGGAGCGATTGGGCGCGGAGCGTCGCGTTTCGCGCTTCGTGTTGCCAATCTGCACCACTATCAACATGAATGGCTGCGCGGCGTTCATTTTCGTGACCTCGCTTTTCGTGATGCAAAACGGCGGCGTGGTTCTCACGCCCGTCACCCTTGTCACATGGCTGCTCATAGCCGTGGTGTCGGCCATCGGCAACGCTGGAGTGCCAATGGGTTGCTATTTCCTCACGCTGTCGCTGATGAGCGGAATCAATATGCCCGTGGGCATCATGGGCATAATATTGCCAATCTACACCATTATTGACATGGTGGAGACGGCGGAGAACGTGTGGTCCGACTCGTGTGTCTGCGCCATGGTAGACCATGACCTGACAACGCGTGCTCACGTCGAAATGTAAAACATTATTGCCAAAATTCAACACTTGGCCACAGGCGCTTCAAGGGCTGAAAAACAGTCTGTCTCTATCTCTTGGCAACGCCGACAGCCCGTTTCCGACCATGTTTCTTTGCAATTATAGGCAAATGTCGTCGGCTTTACGGCGTGGAGCCGATGCCTTTTAAGCGTGGGGCAGCCGCCTTTACGGTTTAAAGCCGTTGCCTTTTAAGCGTAAAGCCGACGCGATTTCAGCGCAAAGGCAATGCTTAAAAACTGCCAAAGATACAACTTGCTTATATCCAATGATTTGCGAAATAGCCTAAGAATCGTGTTTTTTCGACCAAGAGATAGATTGATTGAAAAAACACGATTCTCAGGCGACCTTTTGTAAAATATTATTGTGTCTATGTTGATTCGTGTGGGTGTTTTCATTTGGCACAGTCTTTCAACCACTTTGCATGGATGGGCACAGAACCCGCCCATGCAAAGTGGTTGATTTTTTTGATTCGTGCGTAAAAAGCCGTTTGCCGAAAGTGCCATGGAATGCCTGGACATGATTTACGTGCAACGTGGAATATATGTCCAGTGTGGCTGATGGTATGTTGTTTAGGTGAACTTAAATGATTCTTTTTCTCGAAAGATTACGCTAATAGCTTAAGAAGAGTAATTTACGAGCTTTTCACCTCAATATGGGTAATGGTTTGACGACAGGCCTAATTTATGCAATATGCACCCATTTGCTTGTCAAACAATTATTTGCCTTTTGATACAATGCTATAGATGTTGCAGCTAATTCTGAAGATAAAAGTACAACTTTATCTTGAATTAATCTTGAAAAGACATGGTAAATAATAATAATGTAATAAGAATAATCAGATTTTAAAATTATTCCATTATCTTTGCGCAGAACACGATAATTGACTAAGATAACAGAACTATTGTATGTTGATGTTCGTCAGCTTATCAATAAAACAAAGAGAATTAATACGGATGATTGAGAAGTCATTAGTTCAAAACATATAAATAATGAATATAAAAGCAAAACCATTCATCAAATGGGTTGGCGGCAAAGGACAACTCATTGAACAACTGGAAGCAAAGCTCCCAGCTGACTTTGATAATTGGAATAATGCGACATACATAGAACCATTCGTTGGCGGTGGGGCTATGTTGTTCTATATGCTGCAACAGCATCCAAATATCAGTCATGCAATAATCAACGACATTAATAGCGATTTGATTACTTGCTATCGGACAGTCCGTGACAACGTGTATGAATTAATCCCTGCATTACAGGACATTCAAGCACGATATTATGCTTTGCAAGATATGGAAGCAAAGCGTGAGATGTTCATGGCAGTACGCCAACGTTACAATGAGAAGAATCTTGACCCGATAGAGAATACTACAAAATTCTTCTTTCTTAATCGCACTTGCTTCAATGGCTTGTATCGTGTAAACAAGAAAGGTTTGTTTAATGTTCCTTGCGGAAAGTATATGCAACCACAGATTTGTGATGAAGATACACTAATAGCAGATAGCGAATTATTGAAGCGAGTAGAAATATTGGAAGGAGACTTTGAAAAGACTTTACTTTGTGCGCAAAGCAAAACATTGTTCTATTTCGATCCACCATATCGTCCGCTTAGTGACACTTCAAGTTTTAATGACTATACAAAAGAAGCGTTCAACGATGAGTCACAAGTTCGATTGAAGAAGTTTTGTGATAAGGTGGTTGCTGATGGGCATAGTTTTATGTTGAGCAACTCAGATTGCAAAGGAAAGAATGAAGCTGATAATTTCTTCGATGTCTTATACGCAGATTACTATATAGACAGAGTTATGGCTTCTCGTAACGTGAATGCAAACGGAGCAAAACGAGGAAAGATTTCAGAGTTGTTGGTTCACAGTTACCTCGACACCAAAGATTGGCAGCAGAACAATATTTGCACAACCAAGCCACAACGTGTGGCTACTAATCAAAAGGCTTATGCTTAAAGATTTCGATAGATTCATGTTTCAACTCAAAGAGACAAACCAGACGTTGGGCTTCTTCTGTGACTTTGAAAAAATCTCACAGAACGTGGAGGATATTAAGTTGAGCCTGTGTATGCTTAATAGCCTCATTGGAGCATCTGACTTGCGTAAAAGTGTCGAGACTATATGGAACAGGGATAAGAATGCCTTTTCCGTTATGGACATATTGGTTGCAGTTCGTACTCGTGACAAGAAAAAGATACTCGATTCTGTCGGGAATTGCGTTCCTTTGGAAAGTATGTTCACTTCTGTAGATTCTGTTATGACATTCTTGACGGAAACCGGATTAGGAGATGTTCTTCAAAGCCAGAAAATAAAGAATCTTGTGGATTATGTGTTTGGCATAGAAACCGGACTGGACACGAATGCAAGAAAGAATCGAAGCGGGCACGTTATGGAAAATACGGTTGCCAACATTTTTACTAATGCTGGAGTTCCATTCAGGCAGGAGGTGTATTCAAGAGAATGGACTGCGATAACAGAAGTATTGGGGGACGATGAAAAGCGTTTTGATTTTGTTGTTGAGACCTCATCAAAAGTTTATCTGATTGAAGTCAATTTTTATAGTAGCGGTGGTTCAAAACTGAATGAGGTCGCACGCTCTTACTCTGATATCGCACCGAAAATAAACTCTGTTGAGGGCTTTGAGTTTGTTTGGATTACTGATGGTATAGGTTGGAAGTCTGCAAAGAACAAATTGCAAGAGGCATACGGAATTATTCCAAGTGTGTATAATTTAACATCAATCAATGAATTTATAAGAATCGTGAATTTATGAAAAAAGGCGGAACAGGTGGAGGCAATACCATAACGGGTTTGATATATGAAGGGGAAGTGGATTTGTCAACTTTTATTGCTGAACAGAAGGACTATACAGTAAATGGGAGTGAAGTATTATATAACGGAGAATGCGTAGCTTACATCTTTAAGAAATATGATTTCTATAGATACTTGAAAACTAAAGGTGTCGATTGGAGAAAACATATTTCAAGGCAATTACTTCCAGATAACGCCATTTATGTCATTGTAAACAATACAATGTTCATTCTTGAAGTCAAGACTCAGCAAAAGAGTGGCAGCGTTGACGAGAAGTTACAAACTTGCGACTTCAAGAAGAAGCAATATCAAAAACTGCTTTTCCAACTCAATATGGAGGTCGAATACATTTATGTTTTGGATGAATGGTTTAAACAATCCAAATATAAGGATGTATTAGATTATATCATAAGTGTTGGATGCCAGTACTACTTTAATTATATACCATTACAAAAATTGGGGCTTCCTGTTCCGAAATAATGATACAGCCATATTATAAATCTTCACGTAAGGATTTCACCATTGCCAAAGGCGATAGTTTCAAACTGCTCAAAGAGTTTGACTTCAAGTTCGACATGATATTTGCCGACCCTCCTTATTTCCTCTCCAATGGCGGAATATCGTTGCAGAGTGGTAAGGTCGTGTGCGTAGATAAAGGCGATTGGGACAAGGGCAAGTCGCAAGGGGATATGATGGCTTTCAATATGGAATGGTTGAGGTTATGCCGTGACAAGCTGAAGAACAACGGTACGATTTGGATCAGTGGCACTTATCACAATATCTTCTCCGTGGCTAATTGTCTGACAGGACTTGGTTATAAGATTCTGAATGTAATTACATGGGAGAAGACAAATCCACCTGTCAACATCTCATGTCGATATTTCAAATATTCCACGGAATTCGTCATTTGGGCAAGGAAGATGCAGAAAGTTCCTCACAAGTTCAACTATGACTTGATGAAAGAACTGAATGACGGAAAGCAAATGACCGATGTGTGGCGCATGCCCGCTATCGGACGTTGGGAAAAAACTTGCGGCAAACATCCTACACAAAAACCTTTACGCTTGCTCGTCCGAATGATTCTCGCCTCTACCAATCAAGGCGACTGGATTCTTGACCCATTCAGCGGAAGTTCCACGACAGGCATCGCAGCCAACCTTTGCGGACGCCGATTTGCCGGACTTGAACAAGAGGGGGATTTTTGTGAACTGAGCAAAGCAAGGCGTGAGGAAATAGACAATCTTGAAAGTTATGATAATCTGATAAGTCATATTGAGGATTTGCATAAGTTGAAAGATTGCCCTATGGTAAAGGAAGATGTTGATAATTACAACCAAATGCCATTTTAATGCGAGATAAGGCCATGTGCAAATAAAAATATCGGGACGGTCATCGCAACCGTTCCGATACAGTTTAGTAATCAATCGTTTTCAGTAAGCCAATTCGACGTATGCCGGATATATGCGGCAGGGGTCGAAGTATTCCATGCAGCTGTTTACCATGCTTTGGAGGCTCGGTTTCACCTTGCCTCTGAAAATCTCCTTGCCATTTATCGTGATCACGACAGGCTTGTCAAGGTCAACTAACTGCTCACAGAGATACAGACGCAGTTTGCCGCCTGTGGCTTCGGTGTATGTGCGCTTGAACTTCATTTCTATGCCCCATTGCGGGTCTTTCTGCACGGTGGAATATGCCACGTTGCTTATCCTCAGGTCCACGTGGTTGCCGATGATGTTCATCTCATAGAAGGTGCGGCCGTCGGATGGCCGTGACAAGACTTGCAGGTTGTAGAATCCGGAGCGATGGCGACCATCCATCTCGAAGTCTTCCCACAACACGGTCTTGGGATAGGGGTTGCGTACAAACTGCTTGAGCCATGGTGTCGTGAGGCGATAATCCACGTGGTGCTGCATTCCAGGCAAGAGGTTGATGCGATGGCGGAAGAGCGGCTGCTTGTCGGCAGACACAGGGTGGGCAAGCTGCAAGGAGTCGAACATGGATTGCGTGTACCACGTGAGCACATTGCGGTAGAACCCCATGTCGTCGGCGCCTGTGAGGAAAGAGAAGCCAATGTTGGCGCAATTCTCCGCCGGCGCGTTCTTCAATGGCTCACCTCCCGCCATTGGCCCGGCTGCAGCCCAATAGTCGGCATAGAACGAGGCGAGACGCTGACTGCCATATCCGCCTTCCGATATGCCGAAGACATACAGGCGGTTGGCGTCTGCCAAGTTATCTGCCAAGGTTTGGCGAAGCAGGGTCTCCCAAGCGTATTGTTTTGACAGTTGCCACCATCGGTAGTAGCCTCCCTCATTTGGAATCTGCGGTATGAAGTATAGGCATGGCGCGTCGTTGAACATTTGCGCCCATTGCCAACTCGCTTCCCATTCTTGTGCCTTTGGCCCTGAGCCATGCAGGTAGAGAAACAGTGGCGCTGGCGACTTGGCTTCCTTCTTGTTTCCGAAATAGTATGGCATAGTGGCGTTTGGCTCCAAGGCTGCCGGAATGTGCAGCGTGCCATGCTCCTTGTCCTTCAACGCATGTGGATCGAGCAACTTCTCTTCCTGGAAGTCGCGGTTGGCCTCACGCCAAGCTGTCCAAACCATTTTCTGGTAGTCGGCTACATGCTTGCCCTTGATGTCTTGTCGCAGTTCGGTGTCTGTGGAGAAGTCTCTTCTGAACTCATCGGCTCCTTTCTTCGCCACCTCTTCCTGCTTTGCGAGCTTTTGGAGGAAGGCCTCTTTCACCTTTACTTGCAAGTCGCTCGACTGTGCCGAAATCGACGTGATAAGAGTTGGCATGACGGCAACGATTGCCAGTCTTAGCATCCATGTTCTCATTGTCTGTTTATTATTTCTGTGAGATATTTGCGATGATGGTTGGAGTTTGTCAATTGCCGTTTTGGGAGAGGAACTCCCAATAGTTGTCGCGTGTGACAACCGTAAAAGGCACGTTGGGGTAGGCGCGCGCGAACGACGCATGGTCTTTTAATTATTATGCCGTGTCATTTGTTTTCTCTGCAAATATACTCAAAAACTCAGCGTAATCCAAATATCTTTAAAGATTTATGGAACGTAATCCAAAAATCTTTGAATATTTTTGGATTACGTTCCATAAATCTTCGATTTTAACCATCTTTGTTAGGGTTGTTTATAAAAGTATTTTGTGAAAGGATAAAAAAAAGTAAGGCGGCGCGCCTTACTTCTTCTCACTGAAGCAAAGCGCGTCGCCTTTCATAGCCGCCTGGAAATAGCCAAAATGGTTGATGAGCTCAATGACACGTGGCAGGCTCTCGCTGCGGTCGCAACTGAAATGCAAACGTGTGCTGCGCAACTTGGCGTCCTCGAAACGAATTGGTATGTTGTACCACTTGCCAAGGTTCTTCGCCACGTCTGCCAAGGTCACGTCGTCAAAATAGAGGAGGCCTTCCTTCCATTTAAGGTAGCACGCCATATTCTCTTCTTTCACCGTGAGCTTTCCATTGTTCTCTACCGTCACGCCCTGTCCTGGTACGAGCTTCACGGAACTGCCGTCAGCGTGGGTCGATACCACCACGATGCCCCGTATCAAGGCCACGTGTCCAGCCTCGTTGGGATAGGCACTGACGTTGATTTCTGTGCCCAGCACGCGAGCGTCGAGCTTGTTTGTCATCACCACGAAAGGATGGTCGGGGTCGTGGGTCACGTCAAACTCAGCCTGCCCTTCCAAGAAGACTGTGCGCTCCTTTCCGCTGAACGCCTTGGGGTACGTGATTTTCGAGTCGGCATACAGCCACACCTTCGTGCCATCGGGCAGAACCATATCGGCGCTCTTTCCCGATTTTGTCGTTATGGTGTTGCTTTCAGTGGCCACGTCGGAGGGCTCAAGTCCCAATGCGTTGAGAAGCCTCTGTGGTATGGCAGCGTTTTTCGTGTTTGCGACGGTTGCGACTTGTGTGTTGCCAGTGGCTTTGCGTTGCACAGGTGCCGTCTTCAATTGCGTGGTGGCTTGTGGAGCCTCGTTTGCAATCAATGCTTGATCACTGGCGGAATTCTGCCATAGCGAAGCGCTCACTATGAATGCAAGGCAAACCGTGGCAGCTATCGCCATCCACCATTTAGCCATGGTCACGGTGTTGGCCTTTTGGCTCGACTTTGCCTCGATGCGTCTCATCAATTGGGAGTAAGCGGCCTCCGTGTCGGCTTTGGACAGGGATCGCTCCATGTTGTCGCGCAACACGGCTTGGCGCATGCACTCCGCGTCTTGCATTGCGGACAAAGCATCCCCTTCTTGCGCCAAAAGCGCGAGAAGCTCATCGTCCCTGATGTCGTTGGGCTCAATGGCGTCAACGGCACGGAGCAATAAATCGTCTTTGCCCATTATCTGCATCGTAGTAAGTGAAATATCTTAATTAAGCGAAATCTTTTATTATTAGACGTAATGGCAACCCAAAAGGTCACACTTTATTATATTTATTTAACCTCTTTTCTCAATATTTTCAACGCTTGCACTATGTGTTTCTTCACGGTGCTTGTGCTTATGCCGAGCTCTTCGGCCACTTCGGCGTATTTCTTGCCTTTGAAGTAGCAAGCGTCAAGTATGGTGCGTGTCTGTGGCGTGAGCGTGCCTATGAGCAGCCGCATCTTTTCTATTTTGGCCTCCGTGTCCATCAGTCTGGACAGGGAGTCGTCGTCCTCGCCGTAGAAAGTCTTGTAGAAGACCTCATACCTCTGTCGTGAGACGCTGCTGCGGATGCGGTCTATGCACTTGTTTCTGATGACGCGATAGAGAAAGCCGCGCTCGTTGCCATCCTTGATGTCGCCGAGATGTCCCCACAACATTTCGAAGGCGTCGCCGATGATGTCACGGCAAGCCTCTTCGTCTCTCACCATGCCATAGGCGAAAGCGTAAAGCTGAGGGTAATAATCGCGGAACAGCCGCTTAAACTCTTTCTCTTGTCCCATTCGGAAGCAAAATTACGCAATTTGGTCGAATTTAACAAGTTTTGAAATGCATTTGCGCCATTATTTTGTGATGGCGTCCAATTTCATGCCGGTTTGTTAGCAAAATGACATTTTGCATCAATCGTTCTCGTGAGCGCGACGTCATGCTTTTGCGGTTGTTTTTTTGTGAATTTTGTTACGGTTGTTTACGAGTTTTGCCAGATAATTAGTTAACTTTGCAAGAAATCACACGACCACATGGACGACGACAAGACAAAAAACAACGATACCAACCAAGACGATGCGCTTACGGTTGACCAACATTCAGACTATCAGCCAGCAGACCGCTTTGATGCCAGCGCGGTTCACCACCTATCGGGCATGTACAAGAACTGGTTTCTCGATTACGCCTCATACGTAATCTTGGAACGAGCCGTGCCTCATATTGAGGACGGTCTTAAGCCAGTGCAGCGTCGTATCCTCCACACCATGAAGCGAATGGACGACGGTCGATACAACAAGGTGGCCAACGTGGTGGGCGAGACCATGAAGTTTCATCCACACGGCGACGCTTCCATTGGCGATGCCTTGGTGCAGCTCGGGCAGAAAGACCTGCTCGTGGACACGCAGGGCAACTGGGGAAACATACTCACCGGCGACCGTGCCGCGGCGCCACGATACATAGAGGCGCGCCTGTCGAAGTTCGCCTTGGAGACGGTGTTCAATCCCAAGACCACCGAGTGGCAACTCTCTTACGATGGCCGCAACAAGGAACCAGTGACGCTGCCAGTGAAGTTCCCGTTGCTTTTGGCGCAAGGTGCGGAGGGCATTGCCGTGGGCCTGTCCTCGAAAGTGTTGCCACACAACTTCAATGAGCTTTGCGATGCCGCGATAAGCTATCTTCACGGAGAGGAATTCCATCTGTATCCAGACTTCCCCACGGGCGGGGCCATTGACGTGGCGCGATACAATGACGGCCAGCGAGGTGGCATGGTGCGTGTCAGGGCCAAGATAGAAAAGCGAGATTCCAAGACGCTGGTCATCAGCGAGGTGCCGTATTCCAAGACGGCCGCCTCGCTGCAAGACTCCATAACCAAGGCCATAGAGAAAGGAAAGATAAAGGCGAGGAAGGTCATAGACATGACAGCCCGCCACGTGGAGATACAAGTGGTGCTGGCCCCGGGCGTGTCGCCCGACAAGACCATAGACGCCCTCTATGCCTTTACCGACTGCGAGATAAACATCTCGCCAAACTGTTGCGTCATAGAAAACGACAAACCACAATTCCTCACCGTCTCGCAAGTGTTGCAGCACTCCACCGACCGCACGATGGGACTCTTGCGCAAGGAACTTCAGATTCGCAAGGGAGAACTGGAGGAGCAACTTTTCTTCGCCAGTCTGGAACGCATATTCATAGAGGAACGCATGTATAAGCAAAAGGCCTTTGAGCAAGCCGCCGACCAGAAAGCGGTATTGCAGTTCCTCGACAGTGAGTTCACGCCGTGGAAGCCCAAGCTCTTGCGCGAGATACGCAATGACGATTATTTGCGACTGCTCGAGATAAAGATGCAGCGCATACTGAAATACAACAAGGACAAGGCCGACAAGCTCATGGCCAAGATAAAGGCTGAGCTGAAAGGCATCGAGCATGACCTCGCGCACATGACAGATGTCACGGTGGCGTGGTTCCAACACTTGAAAGACACTTATGGCAAGGAGCACCCACGCCTGACGGAGGTGCGCTCGTTCGACACCATTGAGGTGACCAAGGTGGTCGACGCCAACGAGAAACTGTATATCAACAGGCAGGACGGATTCATAGGCACGGGATTGAAGAAAGACGAGTTCGTGTGCAACTGCTCGGACATCGACGACATAATAATCTTCTTCAAGGATGGTAAATACAAGGTCATAAAGGTCGCCGACAAGATATTCGTGGGCAAGAACGTGCTGTGGGCGCAGGTGTTCAAGAAGAACGACACGCGCACGATTTACAATGTGGTGTATCGCGATGGCAAGAAAGGCCCTTATTATATCAAGCGATTCAATGTCACGTCGATCATACGCGACCGCGAGTATGACCTCACCATGGGCACGCCCGGCTCACGCGTGTGCTATTTTACGGCCAACCCCAACGGTGAGGCGGAGACAATAAAGGTGACGCTCGAGCCAGACCTGGCTAACAAGCGGCAGGCACTGTTCATAGAGAAAGACCTGTCGGACATTCTCATCAAGGCGAAAACGGTGAGAGGCAACCTCTTGACTAAACGCCAAGTAAAGCGCATCACGCTGAAAAGCCATGGGCACTCCACGCTAGGTGGACGGAAGGTGTGGTTCGATGGCGACGTGCGACGGCTCAACTACGATGCCCACGGCAAGTATCTCGGGGAGTTCAACGACGACGACTCCGTGTTGGTGATGCTCAATGGCGGTAGCTATTACCTCACCGACTTCGACCTCAACAATCATTTCGAGGACAACATCACGCTCATTGAGAAATATGACCCACACAAGGTTTGGACAGCCCTTCTCCTGGATGCCGACAACAACGGCTACCTCTATCTCAAGCGCTTCCAGCTCGACGCGAGGAAGATGCCGCAAAACCTTGTAGGTGAAAACAGCGAGAGCCGATTGATGCTTCTGTCCGATACGCCTTGTCCCAACATCCGTGTGACGTTTGGCGGAGCCGACGCAGTGAGGCCGCCCATGGATATAGACGCCGAGCGGTTTGTCGGTGTCAAGAGCTTCAAGGCAAAGGGCAAGCGAGTGTGCAATTGGCAGGTGGAGAATGTGGAGGAACTGGAACCGCTCAGGCAACCAGAGCCACAAGATGATGGCGACGCCAACGCGTCTGGTGAAGACAATGAGAACCTTGATCCTGACGCGGGCAAGTCGCGCCAGCAAATCATCGACGAGATCACCGGGCAGCTCAACCTCTTCGACGATAAAGAAAAATAAACAAAGATACGCTGATGGCAAAAGGCACAATAAGACCCTTCACCCGTTTGGTTGACTGCCGCCGCGCGGCCAACCACATGGCTCTTGCGTTGTCCTTGCTCTTGGTCAGCGTGGCGGCCAAGGCCCAAAAAGAGAAAGCCAGTTTGATAAGCATTGGTCATGTGGACATTCTCGACACCTACCTCTCGCAGGAAAAGGCAACAGGCCTGGAGTTGCGCTACAACAAGGAAAGGCTAAACCGCAAGTTCGTGGGGCAAAGCGATAGCGCCGGCACTGGCGGCATGGGGATGCGCAAGTGGTCTACGTTCGTGTCGCAAGAAGCGTTGCTGTCGAAAGCCGGTACGCGAGGCAATGCCAACTCCTTTTTAGGCGCCATGTACAACCTGCGCTTTGGTTGGCATTACAACATGGATCGCTCCACGCTAAACGTGCGAGTCGGACTCCTTGGCGATTTCATGCTGGGTGGTATCTATAACACCCGCAACAGCAACAACCCAGCACAGCTGAAACTCGCGTTGAGCGTAGATCCGTCAGTCATGGCGACGTGGCGGTTCCATGTCAAGGGCAGACCCTTTGCCCTTCGATATGAGGCTTCGGCGCCAGCCTTGGGCATCGCCTTTTCGCCAAACTATGGTCAAAGCTACTACGAGATTTTCACGCGAGGAAACTACGACCACAACGTGGTGTTCACGTCGCCGGCCTCGGGCTTTCAAATACAGCAACAGCTGTTGTTCGATTTCCGCCTTTGGCGCACGACGTTCACCATCGGTTATCTCAACGATATAAGGCAATTGAGCGCCAACAGTTTGAAATATCACCAATATACCCATGCGGTGACAATAGGATGGAGGTATTGATCTATGAGAAGACTGTTGAACCTATTTGTTGTTTTCATCTTGCCATTCATGCTCGCGGCGTGCGTTACCGAGGATGAGTATGATGACTCTCCGCAAGGCAACTTTGAGGCCTTGTGGCGCATCATGGACGAGCATTATTGTTTCTTTAAGGAGAAAGGCATAGATTGGGATTCCATACACGCCGTTTATCAACCGCAATTCAATTATGGCATGAGCGAAAGCCAACAGCTTGAAGTGCTTGGCAACATGCTCGCCGAATTGCGCGATGGGCACGTGAACCTCTTTGCGTCTTTCGATTACAGTCGCTATTGGGGGTTCCATGAGAACTACCCTAAGAATTATAGCGACTCGCTCGTGCGTGTGTATCTTGGCACCGACTATCGCATATCCAACGGCATGCGCTATCGTATCCTTGACGATAACATAGGCTATTTGCGTGTCCCCACCTTTGAGAACTCTTTTGGCGCGGGCAACCTCGACGACATTTTCCTTTATCTTCAGCCGTGTCTCGGCCTGATAATCGATCTTCGCGACAACGGCGGAGGAATGTTGACTTCGGCTGAAAGCCTTGCCGCCCGATTCACCGACAAGGAAACCCTTGTGGGCTATATGCGGCATAAGACAGGCAAAGGCCACGAAGACTTCTCCGGATTGGAAAAGCAGGTGCTCAAGCCCGCGAAGGGCATACGTTGGCACAAGCCCGTGGTGGTGCTTGTCAACCGATCGGTGTTCTCTGCCGCCAACGAGTTCGTGAAATACATGCGACACTTCCCTGACGTGGTCATAGTTGGCGACCGAACTGGAGGGGGAGCCGGGTTGCCGTTTTCTTCTGAGTTGCCAAACGGCTGGAGCATACGTTTCTCGGCTTGTCCCATCTACGACACCGACATGCGCAGCACCGAGGACGGAATGGATCCTGACGTGAGTGTCGGCCTGTCATCCGGCGACATTGACCGTGGCATTGATTCCATGATAGAGAAAGCCCGCGAGGTCATAAGAAAATGAAACCGTATGTTATAATAGCCTTTATCATATAAGAAATGAACCAATATTCCATAATCATATCACAAAGCCTTAGTATCAGGCAGGAACAAGCGTCGGCGGTCATAGAACTTCTCGACGCTGGCGCGACGATACCTTTCATCAGCCGCTACCGCAAGGAGGCCACTGGGAACCTCAACGAGGTACAGGTGGCTGCCGTGAGCGACCTTTACGAGAAGTTGAAGGAGTTGCAGAAGCGCAAGGAAACAATCTTGAAGACGATTGAGTCGCAAGGAAAGCTCACTGACGACCTGCGGCACCGCATAGAGAATTCTTGGGATGCCACGGAGATAGAGGACATCTACATGCCTTTCAAGCCACGCCGGCGGACACGTGCCCAAGTGGCGCGCGAGCAGGGGCTTGAGCCTCTCGCCAATTTGATTCTCATCCAAAAGGAACATTATCCCGACATGGCGGCTCAGCGATTTGTCAAGGGCGACGTGAAAGACGTAGAACAGGCCATAAAGGGCGCGCAAGACATAATAGCGGAGGACATCTCTCTCGATGAAGGCACGAGGCAGACTGTGCGTCGCAACTTCCAGCGCGAGGCGACGATAGTGTCACGAGTCATTCCAAAGATGAAGGATGACGACAAGGCTCAGAAATACAGCGATTATTTCGCGTTCTCAGAGGAGTTGCGCCGCTGTTCGTCGCATCGCTTGCTCGCCATGCGCCGTGGTGAGGCGGAAGGCGTGCTGAGAGTGAGCATAAAAGGCGATGACGAAACCAACGTGGAAAGGCTCAAGCGTCACTATGTGCGTGGATTTGGCCCTTGCCAGACCATTGTGGCCGAGGCTGTTGAGGATGGGTATAAAAGGCTTGTTGAGCCATCAATAGAAAATGAGTTTGCCGCGTTGAGCAAGGAAAGTGCCGACGACGAGGCGATACGCGTATTCAAGGAAAACCTTAGGCAACTGCTTCTCGCGGCACCACTCGGACAGAAACGTGTCATGGGCGTTGACCCTGGCATACGCACTGGCTGCAAGGTCGTGGTGCTCGACGCGCAGGGTAACTTACTATATCATACAGTGGTGTTTGCCGTGGGAGACCGTCGCGCGAGAAATGGTATGTCACCTTTGGAGCAGTTTGATGACTTGGCGCGCAAGTGGCGTGTGGATGCCATAGCTTGTGGCAACGGAACGGCGTCGCGAGAGACTTCCGACATTTTGCGGCAGATCAAGGACATCCCCACTTATGTGGTCTCTGAGGATGGGGCGAGCATATATTCCGCTTCTGAGGTGGCACGAGAAGAGTTCCCCGACGAGGACGTCACCGTTAGAGGTGCTGTGTCGATAGGGCGTAGGCTTATGGATCCTCTCGCCGAACTGGTAAAGATTGACCCTAAGAGCATTGGGGTGGGGCAGTATCAGCACGATGTTGACCAAGGCAAGCTCAAGCATAGTCTTGACCAGACGGTTGAGCTGTGCGTGAACGGTGTCGGCGTGAACGTGAACACGGCATCGAAGAACTTGCTGACTTATGTCTCTGGCCTTGGTCCAGTACTCGCCCAAAACATCGTGGATTATCGCAAGGCCAACGGCCCTTTCACCTCGCGTGCCCAATTGAAGAAAGTGCCACGGCTCGGCCCGGCGGCCTTTCAGCAGTGCGCTGGCTTCTTGCGCATACCCAATGCCAAGAATCCGCTCGACGCCTCAGCCGTACACCCTGAGAGTTATCCCATCGTGGAGAAGATGGCGGCAGACTGTGGATGCTCTGTGGAGGAACTGATTAAGAATCCAGAACTGCGCAAGAAGGTGAACATCAACAAGTATGTGACCAAGAGCGTGGGCTTGCCGACGCTTACAGACATAATGAAGGAATTGGAGAAACCTGGGCGTGACCCACGTGGACAGGCCGAGACCTTCGAGTTTGACCCTCGTGTGCATACCCCGGAAGACCTCGTGCCAATGATGGAACTGCCTGGCATCGTGACCAACATAACCAATTTTGGGGCGTTCGTAGACATTGGCGTACATCAAGACGGCCTTGTGCATATTTCACAACTCGCCGATAAGTTTGTGCGTGACCCAAACGAAGTCGTTAAACTTCATCAGCACGTGCGCGTGAAAGTGATGGAGGTTGATGGTCGTCGCCGCCGCATCTCGTTGACAATGAGAGGCGTTGACCAGCGCCAATAAGCAAAAAGACCGCCCACAACTTGATGTGGGGCGGCCTTTTAAGAGTTTTATGCCATTGTCTATTTTCGGGTTTATGCAGAGTATTATTATTGCATTACAAACATATTGCTCTCTTGGTCGCATATCCATAGTTTGTCGCCTTGGAAAGCGACACCTTCCGGCTCTGCTGAAATGCCCAAGGGTGGAAGGCTGAAAAGACGCACTTGCTTTTTGGCTTTCAGGTCAAACACGGCAAGTTGGCCATTGTTTTTATATCCTCTCACTTGGTACATTATGCCGTCTTTCACGGTAACTCCCTGCACCACCTCAAACTTGTTTATGTAGTTGAAAGTGAAATAGTCTGTTTTTGTGCTTAGATCTATAGTCAGCTCGCTTTCCTTTATACTTGGAGTGGCTATCTTAAAGATTCGCGGATTGCGGTCTTCACTTCCATTCCATGCAATTACGTAGATGTTGCTTTTATCGGCATTGTCGAAGACAGTAAGTGAGTTTTTGTATCCAGCCCATGTTATGGTCTGCACGAGTTGCAGTTTTTTGCCAATGATGCGGTACACGTTCGACGTGTGCCTGTTTGAGTATTGTGCCACGTAGAGGAGCGGCCACTTGTCGGTCGGGGTATATCGTGATCCAAACGACACTGTGTTGCAGTGCACTTTAGGGTCTGTCTCGATGTGCAGCTTGCCTATTTTCTTCTTTTTGTTGAGGTCTATGAGATACACTTCCTCCATTGCGTGGCTGAAGCTTATAGCTGTGTCACCAGATATTTCCATGTCCTGGATGCTTGTGCCTATCGCCTTGCCGTAGGTGAATACCCTCTTGAACGTAGGGTTGCTGGGCAAATGTTGTTGGGCACACAGCCGCAATGAGGCGAAAATAATGATGTTTAAGATGAGCAGTGTCTTTTTCATGACTTACACTTGAAAGGTGAAATATTATTTTGTTTAGCTTTTATCGCTTTTGCAAAAATAGTACAAATGTTTTATATTCGCAAGTGTTTTCTCAATAATATTTTCATTTTGCAATTAGCTCCCCCATGTTTCCACATATTTGCGTCACTTGAGCCACCTCTCAAAGAAGTCTCTTTTGCGCCTCTCAAAATACATTTGATGGTTGAAGTCGTAGTGGTGCTGTTGCCCAGGCAATACAAGGAGATCAAAGTCCTTGTTTGCCTTGATGAGCGCCTCCACCAGCCTTTGCGTGTGTATGGGATGCACGTTTTGGTCCACGTCGCCCGTGGCGAGCATCAAGTGCCCTTTGAGCCGAGGCGCGAGCTCTTGTATCGTCTTCACCTTGAACTTGGCGTTGTCGTCAGCTATGCCTTGATAGGTCTCGCCCCACATGCGGTTGTAGACGTTGTTGTCGTAGTTGCCCGAGCTTGCCACGGCCGCCTTGTAGAAGTCGGGATAGGCCATTATTGCCGCGGCGGCCATCATGGCGCCACCGCTATGGCCCACGATGCCCACGCGGCTGATGTCTATGAAGCCGTATCTGGCGGCTATCTGCTCTATGCCGGCCTTGTCGTCGGCAAGCGGATAGTCGCGCAAGTTGCCGTAGCCAAAGGTGTTGTAAGCCTTGCTTCGCAGGGGGCTGCTTCCGCGATGACCGAAGACAACCACGATGAAACCACGTTGGGCGAGAGCGGCATTGTGGTATTTGTCGAAGACTGTAAAGTCGTTCCACACCGTTTCCGTGAATGGCCCGGGATATACCTGCGATATGATGGGGTATTTCCTTGAAGGGTCAAAGTGGTAAGGCTTCCACATCAGCCCGTAGAGGTCGGTCTTTCCATCGGCAGCCTTAACCTTGAATTGCTTGGGAGCTTTCCATCCATAGGCGTAGAGCTTGCTCACGTCGCTTTTTTCAAGCACGTCGAGCTTCTTGCCGTTTGAGTTTCTCACTACGATGGTGGGAGCTTCGCTCACGGTGCTATAATTATCCACTATGATTTTGCAGTTGGGACTCACAAAAGTCTTGTGTTCTGCGTTTTCTGGTGTCAGCAGTTTCAAGCCCTTGCCATTGAATTCTACCCTGTACAGGTGCTGGTAGTAAGGGTTTCGTCCTGTTTCATGTCCATAGCCGTAGAAAAACAGTAGTTTAGCTTTTTCGTCAATTGCGCATATGCGGCCCGCTGTCCAATTGCCGGAAGTAACCGCGTTGAGCAAGTGTCCTTGGCCATCGTAGTGGTATATGTGCCCCCATCCAGTGCGGTCGCTCCAGATGAATATGTCGTTGCCATTGTTGACAATATCGCATTCGAACATATCTGGGTTGATGCGAGGTTTGGCAGTTTCCGTGATTAGTTCATGCAGTTGCCCCTCGCCATCGATGGAGCACAGTTGGGCCACGTCGCGTGTCTTCTTTTTTCTCCAGAAATATATGCGGTTATACACGTTTTCCGCCTTTTGCGCCACTATCTCCTGGCATTTCCATTTCCTTACGTCGACCTCACGCAGTGTCCCACGCTTGCAGTCGCCTACATAATAATGTGTGGTTTTCACTATCGTGTCGCCAGGAATCTCATACTCATAGGTAGATGTCATAGGCGTGTTGTAGTCGCCGCACCACATCATGCCAAATTTCCTGACACCGCGATGGTCAACGCGTGGCAAGACGAATTTGCCCTTTGCCAGCCATTTCACGTCGGCAATCTCAAAAGGATAATCACTCTCCACGCCACGAAGCAGCGTCGTGCTGGTGTGTGCCTTGAGATTTTCCAATATGAGGTTCCTTGAAGAGTCGACAGACAGCCTCCAAACCGAATCGTTGCTTGTGCCGTAAGGGTTTATTTTCGGCCAACGGCTTGCCACCAGGCTGTCAGCTTGCTTGCGTGTCACTTCCCATTTACCCTTGCCTTTCTCCCAGGCATAGTATTTTGAGTCTTCTCCAGCCTTGTGCCACGTATACCAAAAAATGTCCTTGCTCTTGTGGAACCAAGGCACGGTTTCCAGGCTGCTCACAAGCGGCTCAAGGTTGGGGTCATCGTAACGCTCCACGTTTACGGTGTCCTTTGTCTCGCCAGACAAGACAATGCCGCTTGCCGCCGTTTGGGCGGCAAGGGCTGTCTGGATGAAAAATAAAACAGAGAGAATTTGCAGTCTATGCATCAGTGTTGCTTGTCAAAATAGTTGCGTTTCAGGCGCATCACGATGAACTTGTAGTTCTCACGAGTATCCTCATCGACATTGGTCTTTGAAAGCTCGTCAACCTTGTTGGCGAGGTTGACAAAATAGGCGTGCAGCATGGTCGCTCCCTCATTGCCTATTGCGGTGGATACGTCTGTCTTGAACACCTTTTCCGCCAAGTCTGGCAACACGTTGGCCTGTATAAGCTGTATATACTCAGGCACGGCTTGGTTTGATTTGTAGTCGCACATCAAGTTGTGGTCAATGAAGTCGAAAAGATCCTTGGCCTTGAAGGCCTTGTCGCCCATATCGTCCTCGGCAGAGATTAGATTGTTTATCTTGGTCTCATCGAGCAGGTTTTTATACACTTCAACGGCCACGGCGCGCATCATGCCATCTATATTGCCTCCGCAAACGCGTTTGGCAATTTCGTCGTTTGTCCATGAAGGCACGCCATGCAGAATCTCACGGTTTAAGAAATCGAGTACCTTTGTTTGGTATGCTTTGGTTGGGTAGGCGTTGGGAGTCTCGTTAACGTTTCGCTGTATGGGGTAAGTCTTCTTGTCGCCAACAACGGAAGTCGCGTTCTTTATCAATTGCTGATATTGCCCCAATGTCTTTAGAATAACCGTGCGTTCTTGCGATATGCTGTTCTGGCTGTTTGGCAACTGCTTCATATCCTTGTCTATCGACTTGTACAACTGTTTCAGCTGCTCTATGCCGAGCCGAGCCGCCTCCACGAAGTCGTTGGAAATATAGTCCTTGGGATTTTTCCAGCTTGTCTTGTAGTCGGACTTGTTGTATTGGAAGAAGAAACCAGCATTGCCTTGAGGCGCGCTTGTGCTTTTGCCATAGAGATAGGCAATTGCCTCACGGTCGTAGACCGACACCTTGGGAAACAATCCTTCTGCGCCTATGCCGTCTTTTGGCTGTACTATGTAGTTGAAAGTAAGTCCGCCTGTCACCGACGACGTGGTGCCGTTTGCTTGCAGCCACTGCTTGGAGCGCAGTTGCTGAGGCGTGAACTGGCGATAGCCATTGTCGTTGCGCTTCAATCCGAGCACCTCGCCAACCTGGCCTGCCACAAGAGCCTGTATCATGTCTTGCAAAACGCCCACGCTGTTCATGTCCTTTGCTATGCGCTTGTCGATGTTTCGGCAGGTGATGTAATAATTGGTCAGCTTTTCATCCATTCCCCAGTTGTTCACGTCTATTCTCGCCGCGAGGATTTCCCCCGACTTTCCGTCGCGCACTACGTCATTGGTGGGATTGGTGGCTCCATACCAGTCGACATAGATGTGGCGGTAGCTCATCTGCGCGTCGCTCGGCTCAGAAGAGAACACAAACGGCTTCTTCACGCCGGCGGCGTTGAGTGCCGGCACCCATTCGCCGAAGGCTTTCACGATGCTTTCCCTGTATGGCTTTGGCGTGATGGGATTGATGTAGACCGTGACAGGGCCCTCGTCGAAATTCCATCGGCTAACATACTGTCTGCGTCGCGACACATACGTCTTTGTGTCATACTCTTGCCGCTCAATGGTGTTGAAGCCGTAGAATGGGTTGTTCAGCTTCAGCCGCTCTTTCCTGCTTGGCAGCAGTTGCAATACGAACTTCAAGCACGTGGTTTGTGCCTGTTCCATTTGGGCGGTCATGGTGACGTTTACCATGTCGCTTTGCGAGCGATACAGGTCGAATACGGCTCCCCCACTTATGGCGTCGACAGACAATATCTTGGAGCGCAGCATGTCGGGATGGTTGAGCGAGTTGTTTTTGGACACGTCGAAAAGTCCTCGCGCGGAGTTTATGCTTGATGAGATGTCCACGATAAACGACTTCCCGTCCTCGCCCCTCGACACTACCGTAAGGCTCATGTCTATCGGCTCCATGTTGCTTGCGTGTATGGCCTCCATCATGGCTGCGTTGGCTGCTTTGGCGTGTGTGGAGTCGGCTTGGGTGTCCAGGCTGCGGTTGTAGGTCAGATAGAGTGAGTGCTTGTTGGCGCCTTCCTTCACCCTGAACGATCCCGACACGGGCGACAGGTAGCTGCTGCCTTTGTAGGTCATCGCGAGGGCGAAGATGTCCTTGCCCAAGGCCTTGCGCGGAATCTCAAGATAGTAATTGTCGTCTTTACGGTAAATGTTGAGAGCCAATCCGTCGGCATTCTCCTGTCCTTTTATTACTTTCATGCCTTGTAGGGCCATGAAGCTCTTGTATGTGTATGGCAACGTGTCGGCCTTGGCCTCGGTCGTCTTGTCTGCTTGCTGTTTGCCTTGGGCGCACGCTGGCATGGACAGTGCCATCAGCGCCACGAGTGTTGGTATAGTGTATTTCATGTCTTTATTTAGTCAATAGTGCTTTGTTGTCACCTGTTTGCCATGTCGTGATGAAATTTCTTATGGTGGCGAAATGGGCTCTCGTGATGTCGTCTTTCGCGCCCTTTTCCCCTTGCACGGCGTATGCTTTCACCTTTTCAAGCATCTTCTTTAGTTGCAGTCCTACGCCCGTGCCGAATGTGGTAAGGTTTTCAGCGCTGAGCGTGAGGTCGGTGAGGAAGTTGCGCTGAAGCATGCGCTCGTGGACAGAAAGCTTCCGGCCAGCTTGATACCGAGCGTATACCTTGTCGAAAATGAAGTTGAACAGGCTGTCGGTGGAGAGTGCGTCCTCTTGTTGGTTCTCGTCGGTTACGCTTCCATATTTCAAGAACACTTTCGCCAGTTTGTTGGATGCCCTGGAGAGGTCGTAGCTCCAGTCAACTCCCGTCTTCTTCATCAGCTCCGGCCTCCAAAGCCATTTCTGGTCTTTGATCATGTATTCATCTATGAAGTCCAAGGCCCGGAGCTGGTCCTTGAGAGGCACTGGCTGGTGTATGCACAGCTGCTCGCCCTTATCGCAGTTGTCGTCCATGCTGCCCGATATGTAGCGTATCACATGCTCTATATAGTTCCAGTATTGGTTCTGGACAGACAGGTAACGTCGGCGCAGAGGATACCAGTCGCTGTCAGGCGTGTTGGTCCACTCTTCCATATGGTCCATTATGTATTTCAGGTTCCTCATGCCATAGGTGTTGGCCTTGATGTCGTCGCTACCGCTGTCCTCGCTCTGCACGCGTGGGTCACCGAGAGTGGTCTCCTCTATGTATCTTGCCCACGTGTGCTTGGCTCGCTGTTCGGTGACCCATTGCCTGCGCGTCTTGGTGTTTTTCGCCAGCGACGTGCTTGGGTCGAGCGTATAGCCCCATTGTATGGCGAACCTGTCGTAATCGCCTACACGTGGCAGGAGGTTGTCGTAGTCGGTGATCTTGTCTTCTGGCTGCGGTATGTAGTTGAATCTCTGGTAGTCCATTATGCTTCCACCCAGCCCGTGTGCCTTCACGAAGTTCTCATCGCGCAAGCTGTCAGGGTCGTAGATGGTCGAGGCTATGAAGTTGTGGCGCAATCCGAGAGTGTGGCCAACCTCATGTGTCAACACGGTCTCCATGAGTTTACCGATTGTTTTCTTGTCGAGAGGATACTGCCTCGCACGTGGGTCAACTTGTGAGCACATCACGAAATACCATCTCTGTACGAGGTCGAGCACTGAGTGGTATATGCCAATGTGCGATGTTATGATTTCCCCGGAACGTGGATCCACTACCGCGGGTCCGTATGCGTTTGGTATTGGCGATGCCTTGTAAGACACCAGTGGATAGCGCACGTCGCCTTCGTCGTAAAGAGAGTCGACGGGAGCCATTTCGGCATGGATGGCATTCTTGAATCCCGCTTTCCTGAAAGCAGGTTCCCAGTTGTTAACGGCCTGGATGAAATATGGCCTAAGATATTCTGGCACGGTGCGAGATATATAATACACTATTGGCTTCTTTGGCTCAACAAGTTCGCCCCGACGATATTTCTCCATGTCCTCGTCTTTGGGTTCAAGTCTCCACCTTATGGCCATGCTGCCAAGCTCATAGTTGTCGTCTACGGTCAAGCCTGGCATTCCATAGGTGAAATATCCCACCCTGCTGTCTGCTATGCGTGGTGTCATTGGTGTCTTTGGCAGAAGGAACCAGCTTGACGACACTTCCCATCGCGAGTTGGTGTCCTCGCCTTTCACCGGACGTGCGAGAGTGTATGAGCGAAGGCTGAGAAAGTTGATGTTGCGTGGAAACGCGCGCACGCTTTCGACCTTGGTATGTTCTTCTTGCGCCGCTCCGAGATATAAGTCGTTGGCTCCGCCGCGAAGCGAGAACAGCTCATCATCGCCCATTATCATGTCCGTGATGTCGATGATGTCTTTGCCATTGTCCTTTGCCACGACCTTGAACCCCTTGTGTATTGGCGGCATGTCGGTAGCGAGGTGTCCGAGGTTGTCGGTTCCGTTTCCGGTATATACCACGTCAGGGTAAACAAGCGACACCTTGTCGCCAGTCTTGACAAACCGTATCATCTTGCTGTACATGGAGTCGCCCGCGTAGCCGAACCGCTCATCGTCTTGGCGCTCTTTGCGGTAAGCTCCTTTCGTGATGGTGATGGTGACGAGGATGTCCCTGCCGAAGATGGAGTCGGGTATGGCAAGGTAATGCTTGCCGTCTTGTTGGTAACTGCTTAGGAAGCCATGTGATACAATGGCGTCTTTTTTTACGAAGCCACTGTCTGCCTTCTCTTTCTCAGGCGTGGCTTGCGCTGGCTGTTGCGCCATGGCAGGCCGCGCGGTAAGCGCAAGCGTGGCCATGGCGGCAAGACAGCCAATGGTGAAAGTCTTGTTCTTGTTTTCCATTGATTATTTACGGCTGTTGCCTACTGTTTGAGGATCAAAATCGTAATTGTTGATGAAATAGTTTCTCACGATGTCGTAGCGCTGTTTAAGAAGGCCTTTGGTGTCTCTCTTGATGTTGAGTATGCCGTGGAATATGCCTTCGTAGTTGTAGACATAGCCACCGTTCACATAGTCGGTGAAGCTCCATAGGCTGGACAAGTCGCCCGCGTCCTCGGTGAGATAGCTTTCCGGATAGAGCATCATCATGTCAAGAAACAATTGCCAGTCTTTGAGCGCGGAGGTGTTGTAGCCAGCGTTGAGCGTTCCTGCTGCGCAACAGTCGGCAGGGCTCGACTTGCTCGTTATGTCAGAGCTGCTGTAGTTTATCGACGTGGAGAACTCCGTCGTTGGCTCGGCCTTGTGCTCTGATATGTATTCCGCCCAAGATTTCAATATGCTGCTGCCGTAGGCTTTTTTTTGCTCTTCGGTCAGCGAGGTGATGGCCGATGAGCCGTAGGTGACGCAAATGTTGTCGTAGTTGTAGTGCGACAGTATCGGCGACTCGCCGTAATATGCCTTGAAGACAGGCGTGAAGGTGTACATGTATGCTACGTCGTTGACCTCTGAGCACAACAGTATTAGCGTTGGTAGTAGACGCTTCTTGGCCGTTGCGCTGAGTTTGCTGAACCACACCTCGTCGAGCAGGTCTATCTGCTGTCCCACATAGTTCTCGTCTGCCGCCTTTACCGTGAAGCCTTGCTTGCCGTCGGAGCCTTCCGAGGGCGTTCCGTTGGTCCATCCGGTTGGTGTCCAGTAAGCGTCCTTATCGGAGAACTTGTAGAGTAGGTAAACGCCGTTGTCATCGTGGAATTTCTGTATTGTGTCATCGTAGTCGTGTGAGCCTTGCGGCAATTGGTAAGAAGATGCTATGCCGGATGGTGTCAGCTTGTCCTCGTCGTAGTCGCACGATGCCAGCGTAATTGTGGCAGTCAGTGCGGCTAAAGCCATGATAGTCTTTATATGTCTCATAATAATTGTCGTTATCTTGGATTTTGTTGCAGGTTGGGGTTTCGTGATAATGCCGATGCCGGTATGGGCAGGGCATAGAGCGGGTCGTCGGCCTTGAGGGTGTATTGGTGCGACGCTCCAGTGTCGTCGGTGTAGACGTGGGTCACGCTGAGATGATTGCGCTTTATGTCTATCCACCTGAATCCGTCTTCCCAAACCAGTTCACGCTGCCTCTCTTGTAGCGTGAATTCGAGCAGTTTCTGGCCTTGCAGGTCGGAAACTGGAGAGTAAGTGCTATTGGCATATCGGCTCTCGCGCAACGTGTTGAGGTCGGCCAAGGCCTTGGCAGCGGCCGCGGCATCGCCCTCCACGCTTTTCCTGGCATACGCCTCGGCGCGGTTTAAGTATGCTTCTGCCATACGCAGTCCATGCTCCCCATCATATTGTGAGTTGAACGAGACCTTGCTCACGATGAATGAAGAAGAGTATTTGTTCACGTATTTACTATAGCGCAGGTCGTTTGTCTGGTCATAGAGCGAGGCGACCTTAGTGTCAAGTGTATAAGGAATGGCCGTGCTCCAGATGTCATTCCTGTTTATGTATTCGCTGTCGTAGAACTTCCCTTGGTAGTTCCAGACGACTTCGGAACTTGACGCGTCGTAGACTATTGCGTCTTTGCCCAAGAGCGAATTGAAGTTCGTGAGCTGCGGCCCGTTCTTTATTGCTTCATCGGCTGCGGCTATGCATTCGTCCCACTTCTCCTCGTATAAGTAAAGGCGTGAGAGGAGTATGTCGGCACATTCGGCCGTCACGCGGTAGTGGGTGGTTGGCTTGTAGTCTTTCAGTTCCTCTTTTGCTTGTTTCAGTTCGCTCTCTATGAAGTCGTAGGTCTGGCGCAATGTCGAGCGCGAGGGATAGGCGTCGTTCACGGCCGACGACGTTATCAGGCTTATGCCAAGGTTGTGGTCTGGGTCGTTGGCGTAGGGTTGGCAATAGATAGACGCGAGTTTCAGGAAATAGAATGCCCTGAGCAGCCGTGCTTGTCCTTTGAGGTTTTGCTTCGCCTGTGTAGAGCCTGTCATTTGGTCTACGTAGTCGAGCGTGACATTGCATCCCATCACGAGGGTGTAATAGTTTTTCCAAGAGTTCTCGTCGTTTATGAAAGACAAGTTTCCCTCAAACATGTCTGGGTTGTAGGTGAACACCGGTTGGCCAATCTTCAGTCGGTCGGCATAGTGGTCATCTGTCAGTCCGTTGTTCTGCACCTCGTCGGTCAGGAGGTTGAGATATGCGTCGGAATTGAAGTTGTAAGGATAACCGTCGTGGAAAAACGTAGCCTGCAGGTCTTCCACGGTAGAAGGCTTTATCTCGTCTTGGCTCGACTCCTCAAAGAAGTTGCCACATGAAGACAACGCTATGGCCATCACCCCGGCGAGGCACCATCTTGATATAATAGTTTTCATCTTTAATGTCGTTTATGTTGTTGATAATGATTAGAAAGCCACGTTGAGGTTTAACGACATCGAGCGTGTCCTTGGCTGTTGCCCCATGGCCACCTCCGGGTCGCGCCCCTTGAAATCGCCAGCGTGTATGATGAAGAGGTTGGTCACCGACGCGCCAATCGACAAGCTTTGCAGGCGCAGGTGGCGTTTTACCCACTTGTATGGCGCGTTGTATGTCAGTCCCAAGTTGTTGCAAGCGAGCGACGTGGTTGAGGCGATGCGGTCGGTGCTGTAGTTGTACATCTGGTACACTGTGGCGTATTCGCCGTTTGGCAGTTGTTGTGTCTTGACATTGATGTCGGGGAGGCCTGGCAGACTGGAGTTGGTGTTCTCGGGTGTCCATCTGTTCACAAGCTCGTTGGTGAGGTTCTCAAACTCCGATGGCAGGTATGTGCTTTGATAAGCCGACTGCAAGAAGGTCTTTCCACCTACGCGCAGATAGAGTGAGGTGTTCAGCGACAGGTCTTTATACCTGAAGCCCATGCTTATGCCACCGGTGAAGTCGGGGTCTATCTTCCCCGCGTAGACCATGAAGTTGGTCGGGTCTTTCTTTTCCTCGGCGGTTAGGCCATCGGCCATGCTCAGGTCTATGATAGGATAGCCAGTCTTTGGGTCCACGCCGTCATACTTGAATGCCCAAAAAGAAGACGCGGCATAGCCTTTCTTGTAGAAACTTCCCGACGTGACGTATGAATACGACTGGCTTTGGAGCCCTACTTTCGTCACCTCATTGAAGTCCTTTGACGTGTTCAGGCTCACGTCCCACGTGAAGTTCTTGGTGCGCACGGGGGTGAAGCCCACGGTCAGCTCATATCCAGAGTTTTTCATGCTGCCGCCGTTCACGGGCATGGTCTCTATGCCATACTCGTAGGGAATGTTGAGCGATGATATGAGGTCGGTGGCCTTCTTGGTGTAATATTCCACGCTGAGGCGCACCTTGTTCTCAAACAGTCCGAAGTCGACCCCATAGTTTTGCGAGAATGTCTTCTCCCAGCGCAGGTCATTGTAAGGCAGGTTGGAAATGGTGAGCAGGTAGTCGCCCGTGCGCAAGTCCGTGATGTTGGAGCTTGCTCCTGTCGGTATCTTCACTATGAGGCTTGGGCTGAAGTTGCTTGCCATGTTGCGTTGGTAGCCCCACGACGCGCGCAGGGACAAGTCGGACACGATGTCCTGCTCGTGGAACCACTTCTCGCGGTCCACGTTCCAGCGCAGTCCGCCGGCCCACACGGGGTTGAACTTCTCGTTGTGGTATTGTCCGAAGCGGTTGCTCGCGTCGCCGCGTACGCTCAGGTTTGCCACGTAGCGGTTGTCGTATGCGTAGTTGAGCGTGAGGTAGAGACCCATGTTGTTGGTCTTGGTGTCGGTGATGGTTGGGCCGGCATAGTTTTCGTATAGAGGGTTGGCCTGTGCGGAGTTGCTGTATGGGTTTGTCACCGTGGCAGGCAGTTGCGCGAAGCTCTTTCCTCTCTCTGGAAGATAGCCGTAGCGCGTGTCGCTGTATCCTTTGTAGCGTGTTGAGCTCATCTCCATTCCGAGCATGGCCGTCACGGCGTGAATCTTGTTGTACACATGGTTGAACTGCAATGAGTTGCGCCAGCTCCATGTCGTCTGGTTGGTGTTTGAAGTGTTGAGCTCGCCGCCGACGGGCAGGCCCGACTGCTTGTACTTGCTGTCCGTGGGTAGCACCTCACCATAGTCGTATCCGCGCTTGTCGGCTATGTAGTTGCTCCTTTCCGTTGCCCAGCTCTCGCCTTTCACCGATGAGGCATTGACGGAGAAGAGGGTGTTGAACTGGAAGTCCTTGGATATGTCGTAGTAGGCGTTCACGGATGAGTTGAACGATAGGTTCACGTTTTGGTTGCCCGTGTTGTCGCGCTCGTTGATGGCGTTGTAGAGGTAGCCGCCACTGCTGCTGCCTGTTTTCAGGCTTCGGTTTTGGTAATAGAACAACGTGCCGTCCTCGTTGTATGCGGGTATGACCCTGTTGACATTGTGGGCGTAGGTGTAGGCGTCAAACTTGTAGAAGGCATTGGTTTTCGACCTGTTTCCGCTGACATCCACGCTCACCCTGAACTTTTTTGAGAAGTCCATGTTGAGGCCCACGTGGGCCGAATAGCTGTTTTGGTCGTTGCCTATGGCCGTGCCGTTGGTGTTGTTGTAAGAGAGAGAGGCGTAGAACCTCGCCATCTCTGAGCCGCCGGAGAGCGACACGCTGTGGTTTTGGCTCACGGGATTGCGGAAGAGCAACTTGAACCAGTCGGTGTTGTTTGTCTCAAGTTTTGCCACTTGTGTCTCAAACTCTGTTGCTGATATCTTGCCGAAAAGGTAATCCTGCAACACTCCGGCGTAGCCTATGTTGTTGTTAGACCAGCTCGCCGACAAGCCACGCTGGAATATCTCGCGGCTCACGGCCACTCGCTCCTTCGAGTTCATCATCTCCTCGGCCTTGTGGCTCAAACGTTGGCCTATCTGTAAGCCGCCGGAATAAGATACGGCCAGCGAGCCCACCTTGCCTCGCTTTGTGTTGATCACGATTACTCCGTTTGCCGCCTTGGTGCCATAGATTGCCGTGGCCGAAGCGTCTTTGAGGACGGTGATACGGTCAATGTCCATCGGGTTGAGCCAAGAGATTGAATTGCCCACGAAGTTGCGGATGTAGTCGAAGTTGCTCTCCGTGATGCCACCTTGCGCGTTGAGGGTCTGCGTGCTGAATGGCAACGGGTCTTCCTGTATCACGCCATCGACCACCCATATCGGCTCCTGTGAGCCAAACATGGTTGACGTGCCACGCACGCGGGTTTTTGCCGTGCGGCCTACCATGCCCGAGGTGTTGGTCACGGCCACGCCGGCGAGCTTGCCTTGGAGGGCTTGCTCCACGCTGTTGAAGCCGTTGAGCGTAAGGTCTTTCGAAGATATCTGCCCCACGGAGCCTGCCATGCGTTTCTTATCGAAGTCTTGGTAGCCTGTCACCACCACCTCGTCGATGTCGGTGTTGTATTTCAGTTCCACGTCGCGATATTCGTCGTTGCCGCCAGCCTTGACGATGGATGTCTTCTTGCGCATGCCTACGAAACTGTATTCTATCCGTGTCTCCGTGGTGGGTATGTCTATGGCGAAATTGCCGTCGACATCGGCGATGGTATATAGCTTTGTGCCAACCACGTGGACGTGAGCCCCGGGCAGCGGCTGCCCTTCCACGTCTCTCAGGGTGCCGCTGAATAGGCGCATGTTGGGTGCCGGCTTGCGACCATGCACGGAGAGCACGCCGTCTTTCACTTGGTATGAGTACCCTAATGGCCTTAGCACTTTGTCGAGAATAGTGGCGACAGGCGTGTTGTTCTCGTCGACGCTCACCCTTGGCAGGTGCTTGCTTTCCGCGTAAGAGGAAATGAACTCAAGCCCGCTCTCCTTGTTGATTACTTTGAAAAATTCGCTGATGTCCACTGACTTCAGGTGGATGGAGATTCTCTTGTTCCATGATTGGGCGCTTGCGGACGTTGGCAGCAAACTCATGGCAAGAGCCACTGTCAGCAACGCCACCGCGCGCCTAAAGTTGAAATAATCTCTCATAGTCTCTCTTTTAAGTTTTAAACGATGTAATTATAATAATGTGTTATTCGAATATTATGCAGTCTTCCGATATTCGTATCCTTGCGCCTGTGGCATAGGATACGGCCGTGAGAATGGTGGAGAGCGGCTTGTTGCGGTTCACTATGCCGCTGAACCTTGCCTCCCTTGTCTCGTCCGAATTGAACATGACGCGGTAGCCATACCATTCGGCCAGGTTGTTTGCAAACTCTCCAATGCTCACGTTGTCCATCTTGTATATCCCTGTCTTCCAGGCTATGTCGTTGGTGATGTCGTGGTGGCTTGCCATGATGTCGCCTTTGCTGACGATGACTTGCTCCCCAGGCGTGATGACTCTCTCCGCGCATCCACTGGCAAGCACGCTGACACAGCCTTCCACGAGCGTCACGGTGGTGCTGTGGCTCGTGGCGTTCACGTTGAAGCTCGTGCCGTATTCTTTCACGATGCCGTTGTCGGTCCTGACGTAGAATGGGCGGCAGGCCTCGTGACGCACCTCAAAATATGCCTCGCCTTCAAGATACACTGTGCGGTTGTCGGCCTCGAATGATGCCGGGTATTTAAGTTTCGCTCCATTGTTGAGCCACACCGTGGTGCCGTCGGAGAGGTGCAGCGTGCGGTCGCCGTCATTGCTCGACAATATCTCCACGGGTGCGTCGCTTTTGAAAAAGGCCTCTGGCATGGGAGATGATGGCAACATGACAGAGGGCGTGACGCTCGGATAGCCATGGCTTTGTTTGCCTGGGGGGGATTCCGTGTTGCTGCCGTTGAATGGTTCGGCGGAGGTTTGCCCTTGTGCCATTTGCACGGGCTCTTCTTCTGGCGAATGGTAAAACGTGAGCGTGGCAGTCACGGCGAAGACGCAAGCTATCGCGGCGGCTATGGGGTATCTCCACGCCTTGAACCGCGACATCCAACTCGTGCCGTTGCTATGGCTTTCCATGGGGGTACCGTCAAAGTGCTTTTGGCGGAAACGCCGCCATGCGGCCGTGCTGTCTATCTTGCTATAAATATCATAGCGCGAGGCTGCGTCGCGTTCGTGCATCAAGCGTTTGAAAAGCTCAGGCTCTTCCTGGCGCAAGTCTTTCAGATTGTCGTTTTTATCGTCCATTTATATTAATGTTCTGAACTAATAACGGTTAAAAACGACAATGGGGTGACAAAAATCTAAAAAAAATACCAATCTTATGACATGAGGTAAAACAGCAGCAGGTATTTTAACGCGCTGGCCATCCTGCCGTCGTTCATATCTTCGCGTAGCGTCTTCATGCCGCGTTTCTTCTGTGTCTTCACGGTGTCTACGCTTATGCCGAGCTCCTCGGCTATTTCCTTGTTGCTCTTGCCGTCCATGGCTGCCACGAATACGGCGCGCTGGCGTGGGGGCATGGCATCAATGACCTTGAAAAGGCGGCGGTAGAACTCTTCACGGAAACTGGCCGTTTCGTCATCGTCAATCATGGCCTCGCCATGCCGCGCGGTTTCTTGGGCGAAAAGATTGACGGTCTTGTTGTGGCGCATGTTGTCTATGCAACGATGGTACACGCTGCTGTACAGGTAGTTGCGCAGGGCTTGAAAAGACGCGAACGGCAGGCGAGTGTCATATATGTGCACGAAAAGTTCCTCAACGATGTCTTCCGCGCATGGCATGTCGTCGACAAGATGCATGGCATAAGCCACGAGCGACTTGTAATATTCACGATAGAGCCAATGAAACGAGGTCTCGTCCCATTCCACAAGTCGGCTAATGTCGGTTATGTCCGTGATTCTACTCACAAGTCTACCTTTGTCAAAAATATTGTTTTCGGCTTCAAAATTACTTAATTTATCGCAAAAAACACTATTTGGCAATGAGAAATAAAAACAATCTGAGTCAGAGATTTAGATGTGCGGATTTTTGTTTTGCCATTGTTTGCGGTTGTCGATAATAATTGATAATTTTGCACGCAGTTCGAACTTGCACATGCGTTGTAGGTGTGCAAATCTTGGGCTGACTAATTGATAATCACGAAAACACGTAAAAGGAACACAAGCATGTCAATATCCAAGACACGACAGAAACTGGTTGACGTGGCGCGTCAACTGTTCGCCAAGAAGGGCCTCAATGGAACCACGATGAACGACATAGCCTTGGCGTCGGGCAAGGGACGTCGTACGCTGTATACTTATTTCAGTTGCAAGGAGGATATTTATTATGCCGTGATAGAGTCGGAGCTTGAACGGTTGAGCGACAAGCTTGACGCCGTGGCCGCTAAGCGCATACCACCACAGGACAAGGTGATAGAACTCATCTATACCCACCTCACGTCTATCAGGGAGACGGTGGTGCGCAATGGCAATCTCCGTGCGGAGTTTTTTCGTAATATATGGACTGTGGAGAAAGTGCGAAAGAACTTCGACGAAGACGAAATGGAGCTGTTTCGCAAGGTTTATGCCGAAGGCAAGGCCGACGGGGAGTTTGACATCGAAAACGTGGACATGGTGGCGGACATCACCCACTATTGCATCAAGGGGCTTGAGGTGCCGTTTATCTATGGCAGGCTCGGTCATGGGCTTACCGAGGAAACCTCGCGGCCGCTGATAGCCAAGATTGTTTACGGTGCGTTGGGCAAAAAGTCGCAATAGGCCTAAAGGTATTGCAGCTGGGGTATCACGATTTTTCCGCGTGAACACGTGAGATGCCCTTCTTGCTCCAGGCTGCAGAGTGCCTTGGATATTTGCTGGCGGTTATGCCCAAGCAAGCCGCCTAATGTCTCCATGCTGACGTACAACACTTTCTGTCCAGCGGGAGTGACGCAGCGGTGTTTTATGAATTGCTTTATGCGGTAGACCAGCAAGTCGTTTCGCAGGTCAGCCAGGGTGTCGCCCTTCGGATGATACTGTCTTTCCCACAATTGTTGCTCTCGCTTTTGCAGTTGCGTGGCGAGAAGACCTATTAGGTTTATGCGGAATATGAGCGACTTGTCGAGCAGGTTGTGCAGCTCGTCTTTCTCGAAGGTGATAGTGTTGGTTTGCGTGACGGCCTTGATGGTTTTCGTGAACACCTGGTATTTGCCGAATATGCCGGCCGACTGCAATATCATAGGCGCGCTTATGTTCTCCTCAATCTTATAAGCGTTGTCATCTGAACAAGTCTCGCAAAGCAGTTCGCCAGATATGGCTATTATTAGTTTTCCGCACGGCTGGTTACGTCTCGCGATGACAGTTCCCGCCTCAAGCTTGTTGAAGTCTATTCGGGTTTGCGTCATTATGCTTTCAAGCTCTTTTCGGCTCATTCCCACGAAGAGTGGCAGAGAGGCAAGCGTATCCCATTTCATTGCGTGATGACCTTTTTCATTGAAGGTGAAAACCACACGGCGTTTTTCCCGTCCTTGTCGCTGTATATGAAGTAAACCATCAGCTCAGGGTGTTTATTCAATATCGTCTTCGCCTTTTCCAGACCCATGACCATGAAGGCGGTGGCGTAAGCATCGGCCGTGGCGCAGTTGTCGGCTACCACTGTCGATGACAGTATGCTGTGCTGCACTGGGTATCCCGTCTTGGGGTCTATGGTGTGGGCGTATTTCTTGCCTCCCTTGTAGTAGAAGTTGCGATAGTTCCCGCTTGTGGCCATGGCCTTGTCGGTGACGTTGAGCACGGTTTGCAGTTCACCGCCTTGTTGCGTCAGGTCGTCCACGGGCTTGGTCACGCCTATTCTCCATGGCACCCTGTCGGGGTTGATGCCCGATGTCACGACCTCGCCGCCTATCTCCACCATGAAGTTTTCTATCCCATGGCGGCGCAGGAGGTTGGCCACGCAGTCGGAGCCATAGCCTTTGGCCACGCCAGAGCAGTCGAGGTTTATGCGTGGGTCTTGTTTCACTATCGTGCCACCCTTGAGCGCGACCTTTTGGTAGCCAACCATCTGTCGCAGCGAGTCGATGACATGCCTTGTCGGGTCCACGCCTTTCTTGAATCCGAATCCCCATTCGTTGACAAGCGGGGCCACGGTGATGTCAAACGCGCCGTCGGTCTCGCGTGAGATCTCCTCCGCGAGGGTGAACACCTCGGTGAATTTCTTGTTGAGCCTTGTCTTCTTGTTGTTGTTTATGGCCGAGATGATGCTCTGCTTGTTGAATGTAGACAGCGCGGAGTCTACCTCTTTCATTTCCGCCTCTATCTCTGGTTGCAAGTCCTTTGAGTATTGGTACGTGACGCTGTAAGTCGTGCCGAAGATGAATCCCGTGTTGTGCTGGTACGGTGTCGAGCGTTGCTGCCAGATTATGATAACCGACGCCACGATCAGAACGACGAGAAACGCGGTCTTGAATATGTTTTTCTTTTTCATTTTGTGGAAGAGTGTTGTCAAAGTTTCACAGGTCTATCATTAGCTCAAACGAGCCCCACATGCGCGACGAGCCTTGCTTGCCGAATCCTGGCACATACCATGGGTTGCCGTAGCCTCCATCCTTGTGGGCTATTCTCCTTCTGTACCTGAATGTCCAGCCGAGGCTGACGGGGCCTATGATCTTGGCCTCGGTGCCGAAGACGGCTTCCATCCAGTGGTATTGAGCCTTCACGCCGTGGAGGGAGAATGGCACCTTGTCGCCCCATACGGGGTCGGTGACGTCCGGGTGGTCGATGTCGAACTTGAAACTGGTGAAGGCGTATCTCACGCCGGCGAAGAGCCGATAGATGTCGTGCTTGTTCTTCATGATGTTGAAGTCCATGCCTATCTTTCCGTATGGCGCTGAGGTCTTGTAGCGGGTGTTGGTGGAGAAGTCGGTGTTGTCGGCCTGTCCCAAGCCTATTTCCACCACCGGGAAATACTTGTCCTTGAGGTTCGCCCTGATGCCAGCCTCGTATTGTCCCGTCGACGACACGGCACGCTGCACTACGCCCATGAGGTCGGCTTTCACCTGGATGCCACGCCACCAAGGTATGGAATCGTCGATGGCTTTCATGCGCAGCTTCAGCTGCTGGTCCTTGGTGAGTCGTTGCTGTCCCGTGCCTTGCGGGCGTTGCGCCGTGGCGGTGAGGGCAAGCAATAGCAGTAGGCTACTGGCGACTCTCCTTAAAATAGATATAGAAATGCTGTTGCGAGGCATCATAGTTGACGAGGTTGTGATGGATTACCACCGAGTCTATCGCGTGACGAGTGTATGTCACGTTGGTGATGGTGTGGAAATAGTTCACTCCGCAGTCCACCGATTCGAAGTGTGGCGTGTTCGTCTTCTCCACCTTGATGGTGTCGAAGAGGTTGTTGGTCTGCATTACGAGTATGTCCTCTGGCCTGTTGTAGCTCATGGGCAACGAGAAGGAGTCGGTGTTCTCTTGCTTGTTTATGAGCACGGAGTCGGAGCCGTCGCTTATCATCGTGGAGATGGTGAGCACGTCGGGCAGGGGCTTCACCGGCCCGCGGAGCACGTAATTGGCGTAGACCGTGTTGTTGAGCGGGCAGTCGATGGTGGAACATGCCGCCAATGTCGCCAGCCCTGCCAAAAGATACAGGAACTTCCTCATTTTTCAGATGGTTTCTTCTATCTGGTAATCGTTGCGCTGTGGGTTCTGCCTGCTCACTAAGTCGCCAAGGAATCCCGCCACGAAGAATTGTGAGCCGAGGATGAGCGCGGTCAGGGCTATGTAGAACGAGGCGTGGTCGGCAAGCAGGTCGCCGTAGACACCATGGCATAGGGCGATGGCCTTCTCCACTATGAGCCAGACGAGCGAGATGAAGCCAATGAAGAATATCACTGAGCCAATGAAGCCGAACACGTGCATCGGCTTCTTGCCAAAGCCGCTGAGGAACCACAGCGTGAGCAAGTCGAGGTAGCCGTTGAAGAAACGGTTGATGCCAAACTTGGATTGTCCGTATTTCCGCGCTTGGTGATGCACCACCTTCTCGCCGATGCGGTCGAAGCCAGCGTTCTTGGCAAGGTAGGGTATGTAGCGATGCATCTCGCCGTAGACCTCGATGTTTTTCACCACATCCTTGCGGTAAGCCTTGAGGCCGCAGTTGAAGTCGTGAAGGTTGTGCACGCCGCTTATCCATCGCGCCGTGGCGTTGAAGAGCTTTGTGGGGATGGTCTTAGTGAGCGGGTCGTAGCGTTTCTTCTTATAGCCCGACACGAGGTCGTACCCGTCCTCGGTTATCATCTTGTAGAGCCCCGGAATCTCGTCGGGCGAGTCTTGCAGGTCCGCGTCCATGGTGATTACCACGTCGCCACAGGCTTTCTTGAACCCGCAATAGAGGGCGGGGCTCTTGCCGTAGTTGCGGCGGAACTTTATGGCGTGTACGTTTGGGTCCTTGGCCGAAAGCTCTTTTATGACCTGCCACGAGTTGTCGGTGGAGCCATCGTTGACGAATATAATCTCATAAGTGAAATTGTTGGCTTGCATCACGCGCTGGATCCACGCGTGAAGCTCTGGCAACGACTCTGCCTCGTTGAAAAGGGGTATGACTACGGATATGTTCATTTTTCTTGTTGTTTCTTAATGGTTTATGCTTCCTCTTGCCCTGCTCCTCCTTGTGGCCAAGGCTATGGGAAAGCTCATGAAAAAGCCCATGAAGATGTTTTGCATCATGAAAATGAAGGCTATCTCCACTGGCGACAACTCTCCTATCATGGTGATGGATTGCCTCAGTCCCTCGACCGACACGCCTTGGGCTTGATAAAACGGCTCAAGCGCCTTGACGGTGGAGACGAGCGTTGAGATAAGCGCGCCGTTGTCCAAGAAGCGGAAGTAGACGTACTGCGCCACCGCGAAGAGCATGGAGGCATAAAAGAACGTGAAGACGGAAAAAGCCAATGCCCTGCGAAAGGAAATGACGCCTTGAAGCGCATAGTCGCGAAACTTTACGAGCAACCATCCCACGAAGAATGGTGTCGCCATGGCGAGCAAGCTGCCCCATGAAGACGCTGGGTTGTGGACTATGATCGCGAACGACGCTATCCATAGCAGGAAAAGCAGGAAACCGTCCTGGCGGGCAAAAGCCTT